>JACCDV010509628.1_pt1 | contig 17294 bp, 16 predicted proteins | sample 7446131 | NCBI WGS metagenome assembly JACCDV01 (sample SAMN15323448, study PRJNA562643) | freshwater metagenome | isolation source: river surface water | place: USA:Blue River Watershed | collected 2017-08-17 | reverse complement strand
TGTAGGTGTCTCCTCTGCTTTAGTGCTAGTAAACACATTTCTATCGTCTATGTTACTGATAAATAAGGTAGTAATTATTAAATATTTTGCTATCATTCTTCACTTCCTGAATATAAATTTTGTCTTGCATTACTACGATCCACTAGACCAGGTAATTGAACACCGTTTGCTTTTGTATATCTCAAATTATCTTTGATAGCCGAATAATCTTTATTCTCAATAGCTTTATTCAATCCCGGACTGTTTTCTGCACTCAAAGTTCCTTCACCTACGTTGTAGGCGAGATCACTCAGTGCATCAAATTCATTTTGAGACACTTCAAGGTCACCAACTAATCTTTCAACGACCTGTTCGGCATTATCTACATCAGTATCAAGCAATTGATCCGCAGTACTTTCGGATACGTCTTGATCTAATTCCATGTTCTCGCTTGGTTTAACTTTATGGCCATAACCTGCAGTTGGATTTCCAGCGCCATCATAATGAACTTTCTTATTCGCAAACCCTTCGTTCTCAAACTTCTTAATATGATTTTTGCCTTTGGTACTTGTGTTTAGTGATTTAGCGTTTTGACATATATCTCTTGCTGCAGCATTGGGAGCTTTGGAGCACATACCATCCGGATCCGTAAACTTATACGGATTGTTATTTGCATAAGCGTATCGACTAAAAGTCACTGGGGTTTGTGTTGTAAACCCCACCGGATCATTGGAATAAAACCGGCCTATGACAGGATCGTAAAAACGTTGTTGCATATAGGTTAGCCCAAGATCTGGATCTTCCAAGTGTCCGGTGTAACCGAGGCCGGATTTTTGGCTTGGGGTGCCTTCACCATAGGGTTTGTAGTCGTAGCGTTGTTGGATGCTGCCTTGGGCGTTGGATTCGGCGATCACCGAGCCTTGCAAGTCCGTATGTTGATAACGGACTGTCCAGGCTTGGCTGGCGAAACTTAAACCGAGCAACCATAAAGTGTTGAGTAAAATCCATGTGTTTTTCATTAGAATTCATTCCCTGAATAATCGATACCTGCCAGTTGATGACTGCTTGTGGTGCTGCCGTGTGGGCCTTGGCAGGTGACGGTTAATGTGAAATAAGTGCCTGATTCTGTGTAAGACAGCCGTTGCTCTGGGACGGATGTGCCCGATAATGCAATCGGTGTCATTGCGGCGCCATACTGTGATGTTTGGCTCAACGTACCTTGGCAGCTGTTGGCATTGCTGGAGGTGTAACTGTATGCAATTTGCGGGATGCAATTGACGCATGCAGCCTGACCACCCCAATGAGACAGACTTAAGGTAATGCTTGGTTTTGGTCCCTCGCTTGGCGCTGTCGTGCCGCTGGCGTCACCGTCGAGTTCAGCCAGAAGTTGCTTGCCCAAATACACGGTATTGGTGGCTTGACCGCTGGCATACTCCCGATAGAGCAAACTGCCGGCCGCGTCGTACACGCTGTAATGCGTTTGCCCTGCTTTGACTTGTTTCACGCGACGGCCATGGCCATCATAGGTGTATTGCACATCGCCTGAATTTGTCAGCTGATTGGCGCGGTTATACTGAAAGGAACGTAAGCCGTTGCTGAGTACATTTCCACGGCTGTCGTAATGAAAGTTACGATTCATCGCTGACAACAGTCGATTGGTCGATGTGTCATAACTATATGATTTTACTGTAGAAAATATTTGTTTTTGGGTGATATTTCCCAAGGTGTCATAGCTGTAGTTGACCTGTCCAAGATGACCGGCACTGGCTGATTTTAAGCGGTCAAGGCTGTCATAGCTTAATGTCAGAGTCTTAGTTGCGTTGAGTAGATCGCTAATACTTTGAATGTTATTGACGGCGTCGTAGTGGTATTTCTGACCCAGTTGTGCCGCCCAGTTCTGCCAGACATAACGCTCAAACGGGCGTTTATTGCTATCCAAACTTTGAGTAAAGCTTAAGCCATTGCCATATCGAAGCTCCGCTAATTGGCCGTCTGGGTGGTATTTGACCTGACTTGCCAGCGTTTGCCCGTCAGCGCTCAGACTGGTGATCTCACCCAGGGCATTTAAGCGCGGTTCAACGACGATGCCATTGGGGTAACGCAAGCTAGTGGTATAGCCTAAATCATTGTATTGGCGGGTAAAATCAAATGATTTCTGATCAAGTTGCAGTGTCTCTCGTGTTAACAAGTTGGCGGAGTTGTATTGATAGGTCCAGTTGACGGCGCCAGAGCTTAGGCTCAGTAAATTGCCAACTGCGTCAAAGGTGCTAGTTTTGCTGGCGGTGCCATCGGCGAAAGATTGGGTGAACACGTCCCCAAAATTGTCATAACGTAGATTCACCCAGGCCGCGGCGTTGTTGGTGAAGTCTTGGCAGCTGCTGGCGTTGCCAGTTAAGCCTTCTGCATAGGATTCCACTTGACCGACGGCGTTGTAGACCATGGCTTTGACCCCCGTTTCGGGGCGTTTTTGCAAGCAAAGCTCTTGATGGGCGTTGTAGACACGCCATTCGTCCATGCCGCCTTGCGAAATTCGGGTTGGTAAATTCGCTGCGTTGTAACGAATGCTGGTGGTCACCGACTCAGGTTGATAGATGCTGGTTGCTAGCTCTGTGGCAGGGCTACCGTAGGCTAAGTATTCGGTGCGGGTGTCATATTGGCGGCCATTGGTCACGATCACGCTATTTTTTGCAGCATAGCTTTGACGAATATCGCCGTTGCTGGTGTTGGATTGCGAAATGATCCGCTGCAAGCCATCATACAGGGTGGTTTGACCAAAGGTTTCGTTGTTCGAGCGTGATGGCACAGATGTAAAGGTCGGTTTACCGTAATGGTTAAAACTGGTGTTAACCACACGACGGCTGTCCGGATTTAAACTCGCGCCTTGCCATTCACCATCTTCGGAGCGCACCAGCTGTAATAAGCCATTGTAATAATTGATTTTGCCGTAAGAGCCTTTGCTTAACGTCTGCACCACGGCAAAGCCTGGGCTGCTGTAATCGTAACTGATTTGGCTGGAGCGCCAGAATGCCCCTGGTGGGTCAATGGTGGTGACTCTATCCAGCGCATCATAGCTGTAGCTGGTGGTATTGCCGTTAAAATCAGTGACGGATGCGATACTGCCGCTGTCATTGATTTGCAACGTCATCTGTTGCGTTTGCCCCGCGTTATAACGATGAGGCACCACGATGCTTTGCGCTTTGCCGCGTTTGTAGCCATCGAAACTGACCCACATCGCGGAGGTCAAACTTGGATAGCCAATTTTACTGATCAGGCCTTTTTTACCACTTTGGCTGTGATAGTCATACGACTCGCGCAGCTTGCCAAATACCGCTTTGCTTTTCTTCAAATACAACTTATCGGCGTCGGCACTGGGGTCGGTGTAATAGCTAAAATTCGTCAGCGATAGCGATTCAGCGCCTTGGGTGACTTGCTCATTGGTCAGTAAATGCAGCACCCAGCGGTTGCGGTCGTGCAAAAAACTGCTGACCGTTTTGCGAACGACTGAACTAAACGAGTTACTCTCTTCGACGACTTCGGCGGTGCCGTATCGGTCAAACGATGAATACACTTTGCTATAGCTGTCGGTGTCATTGGCAAAATGGTCATAGGTTTTTTCAAGCAACCGATCTGGCCGATATTCCTCGGCCTCTCGGTTGCCAGAGCCTTGCAAACTGACCCCAGCCCGAGTCGCAGATTTACCAAATTGATACATCACAGTGCGAAGCAACCCATTGTTACGACCTGCCGTGGCTATATCAAAAAACCGTGTGGCCACTTCATTTCCAGCCAAGTAGTCATAACGCCTTGAAAAGACATGCTGAGTGATACTGGAATCAGGTGCTGTGACGGTGGTGGTTTTTAAATCGGTGAGGTTGTAACGCTCGGCAATAACCGAAGAGCTTTCAATCGTGGCTGGAGCCACCGCCAATGCAGGTTGGTCGGCATAAGCGCCAGGGTTTTCCGAATAGCGATACAGCCACGTTTGATCAATGCCTGGGCCGGTTAGCACTTTTTTCACCAAGGACATGGTGACTGCACAGCGTGGTTCGGCATAGGTCACGTCGCTGGAGCTATAAACTTTGAGCGCAGGTGTATGGCTGGTGCCTTGCAGTTGACTCTCAAAATAAAAGTCGCCGCGAATGCCGTTGGGGTGGGTCAGCGTTTGTTTGCTGCGGATTTTGCTACTGGCTAATGCGCTACAGCCACCATGGGAGGCATCGCTTAGATAGGTATCAAACAAGTCGCTGGCATCGATATTATCATACAACCCGTATGTCCAACTGCGACCATCAGGGCGGGTGACTGTGCTTAGACTAAACATGTTGCTATCTGAATATTGATAGGTCCAGTGTCGGCCATTGGCAGTGACGCGAGTGACTAAATTCGGCTGGGTGGCATGCTCGTAAAACAGACTGATTTGACGGCCATCTGAGCTTTCGATTGCGGTTAGGTTATTCGACACCATGCCGTTTGCGCCGGTGCGAGTGCTGTATTTAAACGACACACTATTGCCGAACCGATCGACGACTTTAGAGATCCGCAAAAAATTGTTATAGACAGGCAATCGGGGATAACTTGGTAAATAAGCTCTGACCTGATGCGGGACGTCAAAATAATAGGCCGTGCCATCTTTGGCGAGGGCTTTAAAACCTTCACCATGGCCATCGGCGCGTTTGTAGCAGCTAATGACAATATTGTTTTTGGTGTAGTACTTCACGCCGTAACCGGCTAACTCGCTATCGACATTGGTCAACAGTTTTTCTTGGCTGGCGCCAAGGGATAAGGTCACGCCGCCCCAATATGCCTTGGCTTCAATCACTTGGCCGTCATAGGCAACGGCAGGTGGCTGCTGTTGGCTATTGGGAGAGCATTCAAGGCCGCGGCCCCAAAAGCCTTCTTGCCCTTTGACAAATCGCGCTTGGATCGCCGGTAAATCTAAGCCCCAATCGCCAAATTCAGCGGTGTTTCGATAGGTGGTATTGACGTCATGATGGCGACGACGCAGCGCCACATCAAGCGCAAAGTTTCCGGGGATGCTGACGTCGGTCGCCGTGAAGCTGACGGCGCCGGAAGATAAATCTAAAGCATCACCCAGCAGCTCAGTCGACTCTGGAGTTAGCTCAAAATTGACTTTGCTATTTTCTAATAAAGGAACGTTAATCGGTTTGAAGCCGTCTTTGCCATCCTCAGGCACGGCGACAGCCTGCGCAGATGACTGAGGCAGGTTGATTTTGTAGGGGTTTGCTTCAGATTGCCAACCGCTGGTTAGCGCAAAAACATCAACGGAGCAGAACATCGGTAGTAATAAATAACACATCTTCTTCACAGTAAATTCCTTATTACATTGATCATTCCAAACAAAGACATGGCATGGGTTTGTATCGGATACAGGGTCGGGCGAGGGCACTCCTTTTGCTGCATAAAAGTTAATTAATAAAACATAAAAGCAACAATTAAATAACAAATAGCAGTCAAACGAAAAGTTGCAATAGGCGTTTGGATATTTTTTGTGCAGCGCCCAGTGTCCAGTGCCCAGTGCGTCCTTCTGCGCTGGGCGTGGGTGGGAGTGGTATCTAGGCGAAGCATGTATGCCGCTAGGTAAGATGGCTCGATTTAGCCGGCAGCGGCCGCTTCATCTGCGACGCAGGGCTTTCGGTCGTGCGGTTTTGTTGCTTGGAATTAGCGGGCTGGAATTGGGAGCTGGAATTGGGGTCAGGCGTTGGGGTTAGACGTAGGGCACGGCCGTGTGAAACCCATCGTTGGGCTCCACCTTTGCAGCAAGTGGCTTGACGTTGCCAGCGTAGACCGTTATACCTGCATCAAAACAGCAACCCCCACAAGGATTTAGCGATGATAACCTCCATGGATGATGCCGAGCGTGCCCTTGTCGCCAAAGAACTTGGCTTGATTCGATGGTGGCGTGATGCGTGCGGTGGTTATTGGTTCGAACCGCAGTGGTGGCAGTTTCTTGGCATGCCGGCCGCCACGTCAGCGATGTCGCGGCAGCAGTTAGAGCAACTGCAAGTTCAACCGGTGTTGATGAGCGCTAGCACTGCAAGCTTGGTGCAATGGCGTCATAATTCAGGCCATCTGGTGCAATCCTTATGGCTGGCCGTGAATGCTGACTATGGTTGGCTTCGGCTAGAGACTTTACCGACGCGGCTGGTGCAATTGCAGCTGGCGGCCTTGGTGCGGATGGTTGGTGAAGACGCCGTGAGTGACGTGTTGCGTGACTTCGCCACGTCCTTAACCAAACTGCAGCAACAACTGGCGGATGCGGTACAGGCTCGCGATCATCAACAACTCGAACGCTGCAGCCATAAGTTAAAATCCTCGTGCCGTTTGGTCGGGGCCACCGACACGGCCTTGCAGCTGGAACAGTTAGAGCTGGCGTGCCGCCAAGGCTCTGTTGATGATTTGGCTGAGCGTTGGGCCGAGTTACAACCTCGGTTACAGGCTCTTGCCGGCGAAGTGGAACAAAAATTGGCGGACTAGTTTGCTTGTTGGCTGCGAATTATATCTGGGGTTTGATAGCGCACCGCGCGCAGGGTTTTGCGAACGACCCTCTAGGTCTGCCAGAATAGGGCAGACGGTTGTTGCAATCATACGTTGTGTTTTCAAAGGGATGGTGCTCTGGTGTTGATGCGTAAAGGGTGGTGTTGGCCGCTTATTCTGTTGTTATCGTCCTGTGCGACCTCCACCGCACCTACCTTGCAGCCCTTTGCTGATGCCAAAGATTGGGTCTTAGTGCAAGATATGACCTTCCAATTCGCCGATTCGAATCAAAGCATCACAGTCCCCAAAGGTTTTGTCACGGATTTTGCCAGTATTCCGCAGGCATTTTGGTCGTTTGGATATTCACCACTTGATCGCTACAGCAAAGCCGCCATCGTGCACGACTATTTGTATTGGTCGCAGGTCTGTACCAAGGCGCAAGCGGATAACATTTTATCCAAAGCCATGAAAGAAAGTGGTGTCAGCCCCCTAAAGGCCGCAACGGTGTACGAAGGTGTGCGATTAGGGGGCGCTCTGGCGTGGAATAGCAATAAAAAAGCGCGGGCTCAACAGCGACCGCGCGTGATCCCGTGGCGTTATTTGGCTTTTCCAGAGCATGTCACCTGGGCGCAGTATCAGGCGCAGTTGATGGCTGACCAAGTGGCCGATCCTGAATTTGAGCAAAACCCCGAGTTTTGTAAATTGGGAGATCCCAAACCCAGTACTCCTTCGATTAAATCTTGGTATTAATCAGTCCTGACTTAGCGGATGTTGGGTGTGCAAGGCAGATAAATAGCCAAGCAATAAATCGTCTGTCATCGGTGAAAATCGCACGCAGCGCCATTGTTCACAGCTCTGTGGCAACTGGCCACTATCACAGCCCACCACACACCATTGCGGCCGCAATTCAGCCGAGATGGTTAATTGTTCAATCAGCGATGCATCCTGCTGGCTGGCACTGCCCCTGAGATCCAATACCAACACATCATGCTGATGTTGCACCGTCCTTTTACTTAAATGCACCAGCAGTGGCATGGCTTGCGTAAACAGGGATAGTTGCCAATCGGATGCGCAGTTTGCCAAGGCGCCGGAGCTGTAGGACTGCTGGATCGGCGCATAAATGATTAGTTGAGGTTTGCTGGTCACGACTTGTTTTAACACGCGAGCAAGCGATTGGCCATCGATCCGGCGATGCCCACCACTGGTTTTCCAACCACCTAACCGGCCATCCTCCACCATGTGTTGCACAGTGCCGACAGAAACGCCCAGTAACTTTGCCGCATCGGTGGTGCTGTACCAGCGACGCTGCACATGTTTTGCACCGGCAATCGGGTTTGGCATCGGCAACTCCTTCGGCTTTCTCAATCACTAATAAAAATGGCAAAAATATTTTAAATGTCAAATTTGACGAATTTAGTGAATTATTCTAGTTTTAGCAAAGTGAGTGGGAGGTGCTTTATGTCCATTACATTACAAGGTGCTGCGGTTTCGACCCAGGCTCAAGCCGCGGTGTCGAACATGACACATCAATATCTAACCTTTAACACCAGTGGCGAATGTTTGGCCATTGGCATTTTGGCAATTAAAGAAATCATTGAGTTTGGTCAGATCACCAAGATCCCGTTGGTGCCGAACTTTGTTCGCGGGGTGATTAATCTGCGCGGTGCTGTGGTGCCGGTGATTGATTTAGCGGCGCGTTTGTACGGGAGCGCAGTACAAGAAGGCAAGCGGACCTGTGTGGTGATCGTCGAAGTAAAGTTTGGTGATCACTTGATGGAGCTGGGCTTGGTGGTGGATTCGGTCAATGAAGTGCTGGAGTTACAGCAGCAAGACTTATCGCCAGCACCCACCTTTGGCGCCAGTGTGCGTACCGACTTTATCGAGGCGATGGCGCGCATCGGCGAGCGGTTGGTGATGGTGTTATCACTAGACAAGGTGTTGTCACTGGAAGAAATGTCCAGCTTGATTGCCATGCAGCAGCAAGTCACAAAACCCCAATAACGAGGTGGTTGATGAACAAAGCCATTTTGATCGTCGATGATTCTGCATCTATGCGCGCTGTGACCAAAATGGCGTTGGCGCACTTAGGGGTACCGCTGCTTGAAGCCGCGGATGGAGCTGAAGCCTTGGCGAAAATGCAATTAACCCCCACGGGTTTGGTGATCAGTGACATTAACATGCCTGGCATTGATGGCTTAGAAATGCTACGCCAGATGAAAGCAGATCCACGGCTTAAGTTCATCCCCGTCATCATGCTGACCACCGAAGGTTGCCAAGCACAAATTGAACAAGGGCGAGCCTTTGGCGCCAAAGCGTGGATCGTCAAACCGTTTAAAACCGACGCATTAACGGCTGCCGTGCAAAAAATTTTGGCAGTGTAGGGGGCATGATGACATCACCTATTCGCTTTGAAGTCGGCCCAAGTTGCACCATCGCTGACATTGCTGAGCATGTCACGCGTTGGCAGGCTAATTTGGCTGCGGATACGACCAGACCACAAGGCTGGTTAATTGACCTTTCCGGCGTGGAAGAGGTCGATGGCGCAGGCTTTCAGTTACTGGTGAGTGTGTGTCATGCTGCCAGCGATGCACGTCAAAGCCTGCAATGGCAATGGATGTCAGAGCAACACCCAACCTCATGGTTAAAAACACTGCTGCAAGCCAGCACTGCCGAGGTGTGACATGACTGAATCAATTGACATCATCGCGCTGTACTTAACCGAAGCTCGCGAATTATCCGAACAATTGGAACAAGGTTTGTTGCAGCTGGAACAAGGCAATGCCGAGCACGATACCATTCATGGCATGTTCCGGGCAGCGCACACCATTAAAGGCTCCGCCGGTGTGGTCGGGCTCGATTACATCATGCATTTTACCCACCATGTGGAAGGTGTATTGGAACTGGTGCGCAGCGAGCAACTTGCACTAAGCCCTGCGTTAGTCAATTTACTGCTGCGCTGTACTGATCATATAAATGCCTTATTAAACTGTGCCGACGATGCTGGCCGAGGAGTCGATGCGCTACAAGGGCAGGCGCAGGCTTTACAACAAGAATTACAGCACTATTTACAGCCTCTGGGGGCCTCGACTCCGGCTCAACCTGCAGCAGGCCATGCAGATGCAGCGTCGTTTGATGCAGCGTCGGCTATGCGCGTGTCGATCGGCTTTCACATAGACACCTTTCGTCACGGTTTTGACCCCATCGCGATGGTTCGTTACTTAATCAAGCATAGCCACCATGCGGATTGCCATTGGTTTAGTGACGCAGTGCCAAGCCTGACCGTCGCCAGCGCGGAGCAATTAGAGTCCTGTTATTTGGAGGTGGAATTGCAGCTGCAAGGCATGGATCAAGCCGCGATTCACGACGCGTTGGAATACATCGAGGGGGACAGCCGAGTGTTGGTGTGGCCGGCGTCTGCCAACATGGAGCAAACCGAACAGCTGTTAGCCAGTCTGGAAACGGCAGAGCAACAAAAATTGCGGCAACGCTGGCAAACGTTGGGTTTTTGGCCGCAACAGCCGACTCCAGATAATAGTGCGCCAGTATCCAGCGAGGCGATGCCACCGTCTGTTCCAGACACCGCCGGCGATAGCAGCAGTGCCTCGCAAAAGGTGCGGACTGACCAACGGATGATGCGCGTACCTGCTCACAAACTGGATGATTTGGTCAATCAACTCGGCGAGCTGGTGATTGCCTCGGCTGCGCTTCGCGAGCAATCTCGTCAACTGAACAGCCAAACCTTGCTAGAGACGGTGGCGCATGTGCAGTCGTTGGTGGATGACTTGCAAGGGTGCGCCTTGCAACTGCGCATGGTGCAAATTGGTGACACCTTTAATCGGTTTAACCGCGTGGTGCGTGATCTGGCCAATGAACTTGGTAAAAGTATCGCGTTATCCATTCATGGTGCGGACGCGGAGTTGGATAAATCGATGGTTGAACTGATCAGCGACCCGCTGATGCATTTGGTGCGTAATGCCATCGATCATGGCCTTGAAACCAGCGAAGAACGAGTGGCTGCCGGCAAAAGCGCGCAGGGCTCGTTGCGTTTATCGGCGTATCATGATTCGGGCAGCATAGTGCTGGAGATCGCCGATGATGGCCGTGGTATTAATCGCGCCAAAGTGCTGCAAAAAGCCCGGCAAAAAGGCTTGGTGGGCATGGAGGTGGAGCTAACCGACCATGAAATCGACCATCTGATCTTTGCACCAGGGTTTTCAACCGCGGATGCTATCTCGAATTTATCCGGCCGCGGCGTGGGCATGGATGTGGTCAAACGCAATATTGAATCGTTGCGTGGGAGCATTGAAATAGATTCTGTGCCCAATCAAGGCACCACATTTCGGCTACGTTTGCCTCTGACCTTAGCCATTATTGATGGCTTTATGGTGCGTGTCAGCGACAGTCGCTTTGTCATTCCACTGGATTTAGTCCATGAATGCATTGAGTGTCCGCTAGAAACCCAGCAGTCTCAGCTCGATGCCGATGTGCTGAATCTGCGTGGTGAAGTCCTGCCCTTTTTAAATCTTCAACATCTATTTGGTTTGCCGGTGTGCAGCTCACAGCGTCGCAGCATTGTGATTGTGCGCTACGGCAAAGAAAAAGCAGGTTTGGTAGTTGACCAACTACTAGGTGAATTCCAGACCGTGATTAAACCGCTTGGCAAATTGTTTCAACCCATCGAGGGTATCAGCGGCTCTAGTATCCTAGGCAGCGGCGATATTGCGTTTATTCTCGATGTGCCCAAATTGATTGGCCAGCATATTTCGCGCAAAAAAGTTAGTAATTGCATTGGCTTGTGAGGTGTTGCCATGAGTATTTTAGAAATGTTAACCCGTAACGAAACCCACACATTGGCAGATTGGCTGAAACAAGCCGATGATCCGGATACCATGCATGCGATGGATGTGCGGCGTTTACATGGCGAACATGCCGATATCGCCAACCATATCAATCATTTGCTTGATAGCTTTCACGAACTGCGCGATCTCCATCAAAGCGAGCATCAACAAGCCGAGCAAATGAAAGCCGAGAGTGACCGCCTCCGTATGGCGCTGGATGCCAGCACCGCCTGCTTGATGCTGGCCGACGACCAGCTCAGTATTGTTTATGTCAACACCGCGATGCAGCAGCTACTGGAGCGCTCAGAACGGCAAATTCAGCAGTCGTTGCCAGCCTTTCGTGCCAATAAGTTGGTCGGCAGCCATATTGATAGCTTCCATCGTCAACCGGCGCATCAACGCAGAATGCTCAGCGAGATGCGCGGCCAGCACAAAGCGCGTATTGAATTTGCTGAATTAACCTTCGAACTGACCATTACGGCGGTGTTTGGCCGAGATGATCGCCGGGTCGCCACCTTGGTGGAATGGGCTGATATCAGCGCATCGCTCAAGCGTGACCGTCTGCTGGAGGCCGAATTCGGTGCCGCCTTTACGGCAATGGGGGCGGGGGATTTTAGCAAACGCATCAACACTGCCGACTTAGACGGCACCTTGCTGGAGATTGGCAGCAAATTCAACCAAGGCATGGATGTATTGCAACAGGTGTTGCTGGATCAATATCGGGTGTTGTCAGCAGTCAGTGTCGGCGATTTGAGCAAAAAGCCTGAATTCCCAGGCCAGGGCTTGCTCGCTCAATTGTCCGGCTGCACCGCGACTGTGACTGATCGGCTGAATGAATTCTCTGGTTCGATCTTAGAAAAAGCTCGCCAGCATAAAGCTGGGTTTGTCAGTTACCAGATCCCCACCGAGCAGTTACCAGGCGTGTACAAACAAGTTGCTAGCGATATCAATGCCTTGGTGCGCAGTCACTTAGTGGTGCTCGAAGAGTTTCAAGGTATTGCCCTGAGTTATGGTCGTGGTGATTTCAGCAAAACTATGACTGATTTACCGAACGAGCAGGCGATTTACAAAAAAACCTCCGAGCAACTGAAAGACAATCTGTTGGCACTGAACAATGAAATTATTCAAGTGGTGTCAGGCGCAGTGCGGGGTGATCTGCAAAACCGTGCTGATGGCAGCTTATTTGCGGATACCTTCCGTGAAATGATGGAAGGCTTGAATGAAGTGCTGGCCGCTACGGAACGGCCTATTCGCGAAACTGCGGATGTGATGCGTGGCCTGGCGGAAGGCAACTTGATGGTGATGATTGAAGGCGACTACGAAGGGTTGTACCACCAGTTAAAAGAGTCAGTAAACAGCACCATCGATAGTTTACGCCGCATTATCGCTGATGTTCGCAGCAACTCTGAAGCCTTAGCTCAGGCATCCACCGAGGTCTCTGCGACAGCGCAATCCTTAGCCCAAGGCGCAAGTGAACAAGCGGCATCGGTTGAAGAAACTTCGGCTGCAGTGGAGCAAATGACCTCCTCGATTGCGCAAAATGCCGATAACGCCAAAATCACCGATGGCATGGCCTCCAAAGCGGCAGGTGAAGCCAAAGAAGGTGGCAAAGCGGTGGAAGATACCGTCAATGCGATGAAACAAATTGCCTCGAAAATTGGCATCGTCGATGACATCGCCTATCAAACCAACCTGCTGGCGTTAAACGCTGCGATTGAAGCGGCCCGGGCCGGTGAGCATGGCAAAGGGTTTGCTGTGGTTGCAGCAGAAGTGCGCAAACTAGCGGAACGCTCGCAGATCGCGGCGCAAGAAATTTCAACGCTGGCGGCAGGCTCAGTGCAAACCGCTGAACGTGCTGGCAATTTGCTGCGCGAAATTGTGCCGGCCATTTCGAAAACCTCGGATCTGGTGCAAGAAATTGCGGCATCCTCCGATGAACAAAGTGCGGGTGTTGGCCAAATCAATGAGTCGATGTCGCAGGTCACCTTGGCCACGCAACAAAATGCCTCGTCCTCTGAGGAGCTGGCGGCGACAGCCGAAGAAATGTCCGGTCAAGCTGAGATGTTGATGCAATTGGTCGGTTACTTCCGGCTTGATAATGGAGAACAAATGCTGACGAGCAGTCGAAAAGTCAGCAGCAAAAGTGCCATGGTCGCCAGTGCCAGCCCATTAAAAACCAACGGTAACTTTACTCGGTTTTAACGGACGAGGTGTCTGATGTCCAATGCGCAGATCAACGATGTCGAGTTTGACCAGATCCGGCGGTTCTTTGCCGCCGAATCAGGGATCCGCTTAAACGACAGCAAACGTAGTTTAGTCTGTGGCCGGTTAGGCGGGCGCCTGCGCAAGTTGCAGCTGGCCAGTTTCCGCGATTACATGATGTATATCCAACATCCATCGCACCAGGTGGAGCGGCAACTGGCGATTGATTTACTGACCACCAACGAGACGTATTTTTTTCGCGAACCGCGGCATTTTGAATTTTTGGCGCAGCTTGCTGCAAAGGACTGGCCGGCTAAACCGCTGCGAGTTTGGAGCGCCGCCTGCTCCAGTGGTGAAGAGCCATACTCCATCGCCATGGTGCTGTCGGAGCATCTACACGCCAATCAATGGCAATTGGTGGCGTCGGATTTATCCAGCCGCATGCTTGCAAGTGCCAAACAAGCCTTGTATCCGCTGCAACGCGCGCGCGAATTGCCAACGGCATTATTAAAAAAATATTGCTTAAAAGGAATGGGCGAGTACGACGGCTACTTGCTGGTGGATGAACAGTTGCAACAACGCGTGCATTTTATGCAGTTAAATTTGATGCAGCCGCTGCCAGAGGTCGGTACTTTTGATGTGATTTTCCTTAGAAACGTGTTGATTTACTTCGATCAAGCAGGGAAAAAGCAAATTGTGTCGCAGTTGCTGACTCGGCTTAAAGTTGGTGGTTATCTGCTGGTCGGGCATTCAGAATCGTTGCATGGGGTGGTGGATGGCCTGCAGCTGTTGCAGCCAGCGGTGTACCAAAAAATGGCATTGTCATGAGTCTGTTGTTTTTAAATCCAGGCGATCGGTTTTTTGGTTGTCGGCAGGGGCGGGCGGAAACGATTTTGGGGTCCTGCGTCAGTGTCTTGGTATGGCTGCCTTCCCATGGTTTGCTGGGGCTTTCCCATTGTTTATTACCCACCCGTCAGCAGCATGCGAGCAGCCCAAGCGATGCAGGTTTTTATCTGGATGAAACCCTGCAGTGGTTTGTCTGGCAAATGCGTTTACATCGCACATCCCCGGAGCAATATCAGGCGTGGATCTTTGGCGGTGGCGATATGTTTGCACGGCAAGCTGAGCATCCTGCCATTGGCGAAGCCAATGTCCGTGCGGCCAAGCTTGGGGTGCAACACTGGCAGATGTCTTTGCAAGGCGCGGATGTGGGGGGGACTGTCTATCGCAAGCTTTCGGTGGACTTAGCCTCCGCGGCTTGGACGTTGGATAGCAATGCTTGTCAGATGCCGGTGGTCCAGCGCCGGCCGCGCCGCGTGATGCCTAAATCTTAGTTAGGGTGCTTCAGGTAACTTTGCTGCAGAGCTAACACATAGCCATGTAACAGTTCCGCTGGCAACGGTTTTGGCACCACCACGATGCCATCTAGCACTGGATTTTTGACCAGTTCATCCGTGACTAAACCACTGACCACCATAATATGCGCCGGCTTTTCCCCGGCGAATTGGCGGATACGTTTGAGCATTTCAAAACCATCTAAAAATGGGATCTCCAAATCGAGGATCAGCAAATGCGGTGCTTGTTGGCCGAGTTGCAGCAGGGCATCAAGGCCGTTGTCAAACAACTTCAGGCGCATGGGGATCTGCCAACGCTGCAGCATTTTCTCGTACGTCAGCAACAAGGTGCTATCGTCTTCGACCACATAAATGCTCAAGGCATCGGCAGATGGCAAACTGGCCAGTGAGTTTTGAGCGGCCAGTAATTGTTGGACTGAAGCCATCGCAATACGACGATGACCACCGCTAGTTTTCCATGCGGTCAGGCGGCCATCTTCCACCATGGATTGTACAGTGCCTACCGACAGCCCTAGCAAACGCGCGGCTTCGGTTGTGCTGCAATACGCATCTTCATGATTGGTTTTTGACATATCCATGCACCCTTGTTTTTTTTAATTTATTTGACGAATTTATCATTTTTTTTCAGGGCCTGAACAGGGCTTGTCTGCTTTTTGCTGGATTAATTGCAGGTAAGTGCTTGATTACTCGGCTTACTATTTGGTTAAAGTGATTAAATCTATAGTTAAATAATAAAAATGATAAATTTGACAAATAATAAATTGATGGTAAATTTAGGTCATCAATGTATAACATCACCCAACGAAGGGGCGACCATGCGCGATACCATTTTAGTGATTGACGATAGTGCTTCGATGCGCGCAGTAACCAAGATGGCTTTGGCGCATCTTGGGCACCCGGTGGTTGAAGCTGAAAATGCCACCAAAGCGTTGCAAATGTTGGCTGGCGGGCAAATTGGTTTGATCCTGTCTGACGTCAATATGCCAGGATTAAGCGGCATTGATTTGTTAAAAAAAGTCAAAGCGGATGCCAATTTGCGTGCCATCCCCTTTGTGTTGCTGACCACCGAAGGTAGTAAAGACATGCTCGAACAAGGGCGTGCGTATGGTGCCAAAGCGTGGATAGTCAAACCGTTTAAAACGGATTCCTTGGTTGCGACGGTCGAGAAGATCTTTGACAGTATGGTGGTGCACTAATGCGTGCCGTCCAGCTGTTTTCTGTGGGCAGGCACTGCACTCAAGCCCACATTGCACAGTTATGGCATGACTGGCAACCGCAGATGAATCCTCAGGTGTCGTTGTGGTTGGTCGATTTATCCGAATTACAGCAGATTGATACCGCTGGAGTGTTATTAATCAACGCCTTGGCAGCACAAGCCGAGTTCCATCAGTGTGAGCTTTGCTTTAAAGCGCCGCTGGACATGGCTTTACCGGACTGGGCGTTGGTGTTACTCAATCGCAACTTGTGGCGTGATGACGCCCCTGCTGCGGCCTAACGTAAGATGCGCTAACCAAGAGATTGAACTATGCCGTATTTATTAACAGGTCGCGCCCTGCAGTCGCGTCGAAATGTAGAGACTAAACCTGTTCCTACAGCCACCTTTAGTAAACACAGATCTTGTTTTCGGATGTCATTGCAACACCCCTTGCTCGTGTTGGTGCAACAAATTGATGGGCCATTTTGGGGCATGTGTCAGGTTGGCGCCGCGATACAGGACAGCGATGAGCCGGCAACCATTGATTTATTTGAAGTGCAAAAACTTGAAGATGCGATGCTGTGGCTGCAACGGCAATGGCTCGATGTTGGCTTAACAGGCGCCGATTTTAAAGCGACCTTGTTCGAAGTGGTTGATGATGTCGAGCTTGATAGCCAGCTGGGGCAAGCGGCCAGCCAATTGCAACAACTTGGGGTTAAACGCATTCAACAACACGGCTTGTTGATGGTTGGTCAGCAAGTGACGTTAGATTTAAAACATGAGCAGTTTTATTTAGATTGGTGGCATGGTGATTACATCGGCGGCCAACCTTGTGTCGGGCATTAGCCTACCGATTCGAGTGTTCGTTCAAACGCTTGGGTAAATAACACAGACATTTACCGATTAAACACCAGCGGTTGAATCGATAAAAGACTTCATAGTACTTGCGCGTCGCGAGGTGACACTCCGACGCGCTTTTTTTTCTAAGGTTTTAACGACAGGAGCTCTGCTGGGTGGCGCTTAAAACCGCTGCTCCACTTTCATCAATAGTTCCCACGAGTTCACTTCGCGTGCTGGGCCGACCGGTTTTGATAAATCGATGTGGATCACGTTGTTATTGGCCGAACGTGACGAATACAAGCGTGCGCCAACACCAATCGAGCCAAGCCAAGCATTTTGTAGATTCGGCGCTGACATATCGATAGCAGGGGCGCGAGGGCGAGGGATGCC
>JACCDV010429167.1_pt1 | contig 17294 bp, 14 predicted proteins | sample 7446131 | NCBI WGS metagenome assembly JACCDV01 (sample SAMN15323448, study PRJNA562643) | freshwater metagenome | isolation source: river surface water | place: USA:Blue River Watershed | collected 2017-08-17 | reverse complement strand
TTTGTATCAGTAGCTAATTTAATAGCTTCACTAGCTTGATTTAATTGAGCCGCTGTCCTAGCTTTATTTATACTGCCATCACTAACAGGTTGAAATTGATTTTTACCGTAAATAACATCTCTAATAGAACCAGATTTAGATAAATAAGTACCTGCTGTAACTCCTCCTGAACGGGTACTAATAATAGCCGAACGATTAAGTATAGACCTTACAACTAAAGCCATTCCTAATGTTCCTTCTCCTCCTGCTTCTGCTAGAGCTATTTTCTGTAATAATTTATAATCCTCAGCACTTATGTCTGCCATATGCTATTTACTCCCCATTAACTCCGAATGAAATCTTTTTCTCCCTAGGATATTTAGCTAAGTAAGTATTAAACTTTGTAAAATCAAATTTATAAGGGTCAAATCTAGTACCATCTGTATTAACTTTTTCATGAGTAGTTATACGTTCATTTGGAATTCCAGTACGAGCAACTAACCAAGCTAAAGATTTATACTGTTCTTCTGTATAACCTTTATGATTAGGGTCTTGACCTCTTTTAGTATCTCTATCTGGAGGAGATTCTAAACTTATATGATAAGCAAAACTATTTACTTTTGTTTGTCCTTCAAATTTAGCAGGAGCAGAACCATAAGCTGTATCTGTTGGGGGAACAAAATAACTAATAGTCCCGTTTCTTTGTACTACTGTGTGATAACTAACCTCTGCACTAGGGTTATTAAATATACTTACTACAGAACTAAATCCACCTACAGTTTCATGTAAAACTATAATAGGTTTAACTCCAGCAGGAGGAGTTCTTCCTTTTTTATAATTGTTATCTGCTAGTTTTTGATTATCCTGTGCAGGCGCTCCTGGTTCTACTACCGTACCAGCAGTAGTAGGTAAGTTTAATTCATTCCCATGTTGTTGATTCATTGTCTCAACTTGAGACATACGACTAGCGATTAATTGATTATAGATTTTAGCCGCTTCAACTAAAGCATTAGCTAACTTCTTTTCTTCTAATACTTGATACTCAAGAGGAATAGCGCCTTTAAATTTATAATCGTTTGTATTATTAGATTTATTATCTAAGCTGAATAAAGTATCAGTAATAAGAGGCGAATTAATTCTAGATGCTTCTTTTAAAATAACAGAATCATCTTTTTGTCTTTTAAGTACTTCTTCATTAGTGGTTTTATTCTCAGGCATATTATATCTATCTACTTAATAAACTATCTGTTACTTTAGGGGCGTTATATTTAGAAAGGTCGTTTAAAGTTGTCCTTGTATTAGAATTTAATAAAGCTTCTGCTATTGGTTTTGAGCCAAATTTAGAAAAGTCTGATAGTTTATATTTACCTGCTTTAGAACTATCTTTAAATCCACCCTCAGATAATAATTTGTCTCCAACTCCTGCTGGTAATAAATCTGCTAATGCTTTTGCTTTATTAAGGTGAGCTTGAGCAAATCTAAGTAAGCGGGCTACATTACTCTCACGCGTGCCTCCACTTACTTGTACAATATTCCCTTCACTATATAACGTAAGACTATTAGGACTATAGCTGACACTATCTCCATTAGGAGTAATAAGCTGCATTACACCTGGCATAGGTTGAGCAGCAGCTTGTTCTTTTTTATCTACATAATATTCAGGACTATCATAAGCATTACGTAAACTCTTATCTCCATATATTTGTATAGTTGCATCTGGAGTAGTTATCCTATTTGGATGTCCGCTTGGTTGGTTATAAGTAGCATTATTTAAAGTTTCTTCAGGCTTTTGAATTTTACCTTCTTCATAATACTGTTTATAATTTCCTTCAGTAGTAAAGCCGCCAATTATTTGAGCTTCACCTTCTCCTAATATCCCATCAATAAAACTAACAATACAAGTACTACCTACATTAAGTGGAGTAATAGAACCTACTCCATTAGGCCCTGCTCCATTATTTAATACCTTGCATCCTTTAAGTATTATTCCAGAACCATCAAGCAATCTAACTTCATAACCACTACCGGATATTTGAGCATTTCTATCTGCTTTAGTTACAATACCTCTTTTAGTACCATTAAAAGCTCTATTTACTTTCTCATGGTTATGAGGTTCGGCAGTATATAGATTATTATTATTAGAAGGGAAATTAAACATAGTCTATTATTTCTTTAGCTGTAATACCTGCACTAATAAGAGAGCCTTGACGAGGGCCGTCATAAGGAATAGCCCATATTCCAGTTATTGATACATAGTCTGTAACTTTAAATCCTGGCTTGATAAAAGGGAAGTTTTTAAAATTAGGGTCTTCAATGGCATCTAAAACTACAGAACTAAAAGTTTCAAACTTATTATCAGCACCTGTAGCTGGAATAATATAGTCAATATCTTTATAATCTGGTAAATCTTGATAAGAAACTGGTTTTATTGTTTGATATCTATTACTGTTTTGTAAAAGCCTGCTTAAAATATAAGGAGTTATCGAAGGTTGCCAAGTCTTTACGTCTTTTAAATAATTTTTTTTATCTTGTGCAGATTTTAAAGTTTTATAATAATTACCTAAAGCCGTTTTCTCAAACCAAAGATAATAACTAGGTACTGGATATCTATCTACCTTATAATCTTTTTTAAGTCCCCAATAAACAAAGTTATCTCTTCTGCAAGCGTAATCTGCTAATTCAGCCGCCCCTTGCCCATCTCCTAATACTAATAATCTCTTATATTCAATATCTGTATTAAGTAAATCTCTAGGACTAATTACCTTACTTGTATATTTAGTTTTATTAATAATACTAGGGATTTTATTATTAGGACTTTTACCACTAGCACAAACTATATTTTTATCTCTTAGAATTTTACCAGAAGCTAGTTTAACTTTATTATCTTCTATATATAAAACCTTATCTTGAATGAATTTAAAGTTATTAAACTCTTTTAACTTATTAAAGATAGAGTTTAAATACTTAAATAAATCTTCACGACTAGGAGTAATTAATTCCGCTTCTATTTCTTTCTGATCCTCTTGCCATATATCAAAACCTAGAAAATTAGATAAAGAGTATTTTCTATATTCTTTTTGGGGTAAATAGGTAACTAAATCAAAAGTAATAGGGCTTCTTAATTGTAGGTCTGGTACTATATTTCCTAAAGCCCATTGAGAAATAGGTTGAGGGTCTATTAAAATAACTTCTATATTTTTAGTTAAAGCGTATAAAGCAACCGCAAGACCCCTAGGACCCGCTCCTATAATAATCATAAATTAATAACGCCTACCAATAAATATTTAAAAATAATTAAATAATGATTATTATAGAGAATTTGTCTAACTTAAAGTATGGATATTTTAAGAGTTAAAATATCAGATTTACCTTTATTACCTTCAATCCCTAATGACGGCGATGTTTTAATTCCTGTAGATTTACAAAGAGCAGGTAGTATTGAAACCTACGCCTTAAATGCAGATTTATTATCTGAAACTATTTCTGATAATTTAACTACTTCAGATATTCCTGAAGGAAATAGATTATATTATACAGAAGCAAGAGTTACTAATAATACAACTGTACAAAATCATACTCTACGCTTAAATCAATTAGGTACAGCAGCTAATCTTAATTTTGGCACTGCAGCTAATAATTTAGTTAGACTAGATACTAATGCTAGACTACCAGCAATTGATGGTTCTAATCTAACTAATCTGCCTAATAAAGGTAGAAAGTTATTTAATAATGGCACTCCTCTTCAAGATAGAAACGGCCTTAATTTTATTAACTTTAATGTAGTTGATAATCAAACTAATGATAGAACAGATGTATCAATTAGTATAGATGTTAGTAGTACAGTAACTACTAGTAGTTTTACACAACCTGTTTTAAACAGTAATGTCACCGTTAGTTTAAGAGAAGTAGCTTGGATAAATCCTACTCAATATATTTTTATAGTAGGAGGAGGTACTTATGAAGTTGTTAGTATCTCAAATAAAACTTTAACTATTAAAAATATAGATAGTAATAATACTGCAGCTGGTACTGTTATAGCTACAGGAGCTAAAGTAAATACTGCAGGTAGACCAGGGAGTGGAGTAGCAGGAGCTTCTTCTTTTAGTAGAACTACTAGCAGTTTTATAATGCCTGCTGTAAATAATGCAGTTACTATTAGTTTATTAAATAGTACTTGGACTTCGGAAGGACAATACCTCTTAATTGAAGATGCCGGACATTTTATTGTAGATAATATTGTTAGTAATACTAGTATTACTATAAGAAATTTAGGTTATCCAGAAAATGTAGCTGCTAGTACTACTATTACTACAGATAGAAGAGTCGTCGTAAGTGCTGCAAGAGGTCTTAATGGTTATGCGGGATTTACTAATACAACAGCAAGTTTTACTCAACCCGCTGTAAATGCAGATATAAATATATCAGGTCTAGATTTTAGAGCTTTTGTAGCAGGTCAAGGTATTTATATTGAAGGGGCGGGTTCTTATAGAGTAGTTAATAAATTATCTAATACTCAGTTAAGAATTAAAAATTTAGGAATTGATAGTCAAAGTCCAGGTACTGTAATTAGTACAAATAAACTAGTAACTGCTGCTGGAGTAGCGGGGCCTCAAGGGGAAAAAGGAGATACGGGTAATACTGGAGCCCTAGGTGCAACAGGGCCTCAAGGTGCAAAGGGAGATAGTGGAGTTCCTGCTAGTACAAGAACAAGTGCAGCTTATACACAACCAGGAGTTAATACATTAGTAACAGTAAGTGTATTAGATTCTAGTTGGATACCTATAGGTTCTATTATATTTATTGAAGCGGGAGGTTATTATTTAGTTGTTAATATTATCTCTTCTACTTCTATTAGTATTCGTAACTTAGGATATCCAGATAATGGAGCTGTTGGCTCTATTATTTCTACAAATAGAAGAGTAAGTCCTTCAGGAATGAGAGGAGCTCAAGGACCAAAAGGAATTGATGGTAGTAATGGTTCTACAGATTTAACTCCTTTTACTGAATTAACCTTTACTCCTAGAACTACAAATGCACCTACAGCACCGACTAATAAAGTTAGTTTATTTAGTAAAGGTAATAATCTTTATTTAATAGATGATGAAGGAAGACTAACTATTTATAGTCCTTTCTCAGTTAATACAGAATCTTTAACAACGGATAAAACTTTAGTATTAGATTCTGCTATTTATCAATACTTAAATCCAGGAGCTCTAGATAGAGATATAGTATTACCTACCCCTGGGGCTGAACCTTTAAGGTTTGTAATTAGAAATATAGGGCCTAGTAAAGATTTAAGATTAAAAGAAACAGCAAGTGATGCGCCTTTTCAAGTTTTAGGAAATAGTACTGGATATATGCAAGCAGAACTTATTTTTGATGGGTTGGCTTGGCGTACTACCGTAATATAACTAAGATATAAACTAAATTAATTAATAATTATGGCAGTAGATATTATTAGAGTTGGTCAAGTAGCTGATAGCAAATTAGCAGTTAAAAAAGAATTACTCTTAGGGGATAAAACATTAACTAGCACTGAAGAAGTTTATTTATACTTAGACCCTGGAGACGATGATAGAGATATAATACTACCTGCTTCTGTACCAGTTGGTAGATATTATATTATTACTAATGTAGATGGAGATAAGAAATTAAATATTAAAGAAACTAGTAGCGGCCCTGTTATCTTAGAATTAAGTAATACTACTAATTATTTAAGAGCAGAATTAGTAAGAAGTTTAGATGATTGGGAAGTATTTGTAATCGCGGGGTCGTAATTTATTCTAAATTATTATTTGATGTTTCTACTGGGGCATCTATATGATTAATACTTTTTGTCTTATAAATATTTAACTCGTTAGCATCAGTAGAAATCTCATATTGGTCTGGTACGCCATCATTATCATTATCAGGGCCCGCTCCTTTTGATAAGCCAGCAGCCGCTGTTATTGTTCCTCCTCCAATACCAATTAGGATACTAAACTTATCAGTTCCTAATCTTTCATGAAATACTAAAGAACCTAAAGCAATTATAGTACCACTAGCTAAGAAACATAAAGGCGTTATATCTCGTATATTTACTCTTCTTTGACTCATTACTTAATAAATTAAAACTTTTAGACTTTACAAATTAAATAATCTGCCTATTAACAAAAGACATAGTAGGCTAATTTTGTTTTTATACAGTATATTTAATAATAAATGACTTTAAATCAATCAGCTCTACAAAAGATTAAAAATCATGAAGGGCTAAAATTAGAAGCTTATATAGATCCTGTTGGAGTAGTTACAATTGGTTAACTGTTTTAGTTACAATATTAGCATTTTTATTATATGCAAATGACTAAAACCATTCAAGAAATCTTTCAAAATAAAGAGTTTAAAGTATCAACTTTAAATAGACTTCAAAAATATGTAATTAAGGAAGAAAAAGATGAATGCTGGATTTGCCGCCATAAATCTAAGCATCCTTTTGGTTATCCTTTATTACAAATTGGAGGAAGAAAGGGTAAAAAAGAAAGAGTTTCTAGATTAATTTATTATTTTACTTTTGGTAATTTTGACGAAAGTTTATACGTTTGCCATAGTTGTGATAATCCAAAATGCGTTAATCCTTATCATTTATTTTTAGGTACTCCTAAAGATAACATGGCAGATAAAGCTAACAAAAATAGAGGAACTAAACCTCCTATTAGCTTTGGAGAAAATCATCACAATACTACTCTAACTAAAGAACAGGTATTAGAAATTTTTAATAGTCAAGAAAGTTCCGGTTCTTTAGCAAAAAAGTACAAAGTTAATCCTATAACAATACATCGTATAAAAACAGGTCAAACATGGAAATTACTAAATTTAAAAGTGATTAAATAGAGTTCTTTAAAATACTGCTAACTTTTTATATTAAAAGATTATTGAATCGTAGCCGTTTTAGATAGGGATATCTAAAATTATTATTGCGGAATTAAGCGGGAAGGCTGAGATGCTAATCCGAACCGAAGATTTATTTTAAAATGTAAGTCAGGGGCAGAGCGTAGAAATTGAAACTACTTAAGTAGAATATAATATTTCCAAGAGTCCGCAACATCTAGAACAGATGAATATGTACGCCGAACTATATTGAACTCAAGATATAGAACTAAAAGATAAAAAACTTTTAGGTTAACAATTTGTACGGTACTACTAAATATCCTGACGGTAGTTCTGTTAAATTAGGAGACAAAATTTCTAAAGAACAAGCCGACCAATATTTTAATAATGATGTAACCAGGTTTGAAAATCAAATAACTAATTTAATAAAAGTACCTGTTAATGATAATCAAAAATCAGCTTTAGTATCCTTAGTTTATAACATTGGTATTGGAGCTTTTGGTAGTTCTACTTTACTTAAATATTTAAATGAAGGTCAATACAATTTAGCTGCTAATGAGTTTGATAAGTGGAATAAAGGCACTATAAACGGTCAAAAGCAGGAATTAGCAGGTCTTACAAAAAGACGTAAAGAAGAAAAAGCTTTATTTACTTCGGGTGGAAGTCCTACTTCTAATGGAAGCACATTACCTACACAAGCTGCTTCTTTAGAATTTAGAAGCGATTTAAAAGCACAAAAAGAAAACTTAGATGCTTTATTAAATGCTAGTAATTTTGACACTTTTAAAGATGCAACCCTAAAGCCTCTTACTAATAAAGAAATGGGAGAGCTTTTAGATATTAATTCTAAAACTGCTGATGCTATAGCTAATGGTACCTTTGGCACTCTAAAAGCTACGGTTGATTTTACTGAAGGCGGAGAAAAACCTAGAGATATATCTTATCAATTATTATTAGAACCTGCTAAAGCTGCTAGTGGAGAAGCGGCCCTTTCTAATCAGGCTATAGCTGCTAATGCTAATGCTGCTCAAAATGCTGTAAGTAGTACTACTGAATCTGTAAAAAAAGCTTCTAATGCTTCTTCAGACCCAGGGGCTATCCTTAATGCAGAATTTGAAGCATGTGTAAAAAATGCCGCTAAGAAATGTACTACTATTGCTTGGACTGAAGCTAATGATATTGCTAATGGTAATTTATTTATAGCGCCAGGTAATAAATACACCGTTGCTGCTAATGGTATTAAGTTTAAATCAGATACTTCTATCTTTACTGCTTCTCCTCATAGCCATGAAGTAGTCCAAGATAAACAAGTTACTGCTAATAATTCTCTTACAGTTAGTACAAATGTACACAACGTTAAGAGTAATACAAGTGTTAGTGAATCTAATGTAAACGTAAACAAGACTCAAAATAACTTAGTAGTAGCAACAAGAACTAATGACATGGTATCTACTACTAGTAGGTTAGTAGGAGTAGGTAGTAATGAAGTAAGTGGAGGGAGTGTATTAGCTAGTGGAGAGAAGACGGTAGCGATACTTTCAAATGGTACTAGACAAGACGCTACTAAAGGGGCCCATGTAAGTACAGCTCAGAATATTAGTATATATGCAAGTGATGGGAGTCCTGGAGTAGAAGATTCTCAAGAACATTTACATGCTCAAAATGATATAGCTGAGATAGCTGGTCAAGTATTAGAGTTATTAAGCGGCGGTAATGTAGAAATCATAAGTAAAACTAAATTAGGGACTAGTAGTGTCAAGATGGATGCTACGGGTACTGGTATTAGTTCTAACGGTTTTATTGTTGAATCTTCTAATGGGTTTTATAACTCTTCTAAAACCCATGCTGCCTTAGCTGAAACTTTTATGTGGACTGGTACTCCTAGTAATAATACTCTTACGGGGGCAAAATTTACTTGGATTAATACTCTTCCATTACCATTTCCTACTATTGAGCCTCCAAATGTAGTTCAATCTCCTAAGTTTCCTAGTCTTCCTAAACTACCAATAGAAGAGTTAGAGAATTGTATACCAGACGAATTTAAAGAAAAGAAAAGAAAAGCAGAAGAAGCTGGAGAAGAAGTACCACAAAAAGAAAAAGGTAGATTTGATGATTATTTTAGCGGTCATCTATCTCCTAAAAATAAAATGTTTATGGCTCGTAAAGCTGATGGTAAAACCCCTATTTCTCCTATAGCTGGAGGTAATAGAAGTACAGCTAGTCCTATAGATTCTTCTACAACTAACACTAAAACTGATAATAATAGCTCCCAAGAAAAGAATAAACTACCTTTAGGAGGGAGTGCTGCTGCTGAAAGTAAAGATACTTTAGCTATTCCTGAAGCTATAAGTGGTTTAGTTGATGCTGGAGTTTATTTAGAAAAATATGATGATAGTTATCAACAAGAAATCATAGGATTACTAAGTGACGCTAATAAAGTAAAAACTATAACAGAAGGTACTACTAACACTCTAAATACTTTAGAAGATGAAGCTCAGGGTTTTGTTAGAAATACTGATTCTTCTATTTTTGAAATAGTTAAACAAAACTTAGAAGACCTTAAGATAAATAATATATTAGATACATTAAAAGATTTAAAGGGAGATAAACCTACTCTTACAAATAAATTAGTTGAGTTATTTACTCAATCCTATACTAAGACTATATCTGATAATAGTTTTTCACTTAGAAAGTTATTACTAGAATCTGAAATTATAAAAGTTGAAGATTTACCTAATACTATAAGTGAAGAAAATAGAAAACAATTAGCCGCCTTATTAAATCAATCTAGTAAGTCTACTAGAAAGACTTTATGGGATACTTATTGTAAAGCTGTTATACCTCCTGGTATGGGATTCTTAGAGATATTTAATAACTTAGGCGGAGTATTATCATCTATAAAAAGTAATGATATAGGAGCTATATTTAATACTGCTATAAATGTATTTGATTTAGAAGATGATTTAGGCCCCTATGCAGGTATAGCTACGGGAGCTTTAGGGGTTATTAACGGAGATTTTAGTTTTAAAAGTATTTTAACTGCCTCTTCTCCTTTATTAAATAAAGCTTTAGGAGAAATAGGCTTAGATAATTTAACTAATGTAGAATCTCTAATTAGATTAAGTGAGGGCTTAATTCAAGGAGATAGTGCATCTCTTAGTCAAAATTTTACAGCTATTGCTAGTGGCGTGTTAGGTAAAAGTTTAGGAGGAGCTTTAGGAGATGGTCAACTTTCAGGCTCTATTGGAGAAATAAGTAGTTTAATAGGTACTTGGTCTAATACTCCTCCAACTGAGGAAGAAGCTCTAAATTCTATTACAAGTATTCTAGGTAATTATAGTAATGAAGCAGGAGAGATAATTAGCACTGGTAATAATATTTATAGTGCTTATAAAACTATAGTAGATAAATATAACTCAGGTGAAATTTTATCTCTTATTAGTGATGGCCAGCTAGAATCTGTTTTATCTCCTATATTAGGTTCTTTAAATATAAATGGCGCTGGTAAAGTATTTGATGTACTAGAAGAGGGATTTGGTTTATTCCAAGCTGTAGCTTCTTTACCAGATTTAATTAAATTAATGGATAGCTATGATATTCCTACTTTAGACCAAATATCTATAGCTCTAAATTGTTTAGAATTATTTGATAAAGTTAAAAACTTAATAGGTTTATTTAAAGGTAATAAGTCTAAATCAGATAATAGTGATGGTGCTGGTAGCAGTAGCAGTTCTAATACAAATAATTTTAGTAATCAAGATAATATTAAAAGAGCTAAAATATTAGACGACCTACCTAGATATGCTCAATTTGTCAATACTATAAATAATATAAACAGTAATCCTACTGCTAAAGAAGAGTTTAAACAATTAATAAAAGAGAAGGTGAATTCATATTTACCTGATACTTACCCTAATGGTGAAGATGAATTTGAAGAGTTTCCTTATTATCCTAAATCTCCTAATCCTCCAAATTATAACAATCAACAAGAAAAAGAAATAATAATAGATGTTATTGCAGAAGAGATAGTAAAAGAAGTAGAGAAAGTAGAAATTCCAAAAGATGTTGATGTTTGTTTTAGATTACCTAGATTAACATTAGCGGAAGCAGATATACAAATCTTAAACATGCAAGGTAATTATATTTTATTTAAGCTATCTAACTTAGATATTTTAAATAGAGATATAAGTTTAATACCTGGAGCAGGAGATGTTATTAGAATTAAAGTAGATAGCTTTATTAGTAGTGAAGGGATACTACTTACTTTAGTAAGAGATGAAGATAAGTTTACACCAGCTAATTATAATTATCAAATAACTGAATTTGATACTCAACAGAATTTAGGTTTAGCGGTTCTTACACCAGATTATAACTCTATTATCCTAGAAAATAACTTAGGGGTATGGTTAGAATACAATACTAGGTCTATAGGAGTTTATTTAACTCCTAATATTATAGATAGTTACTTATCTAAATAATTTAAATTATGGAGCCAGTTAAGCCGCCTTCTATTATTAATGAAGGGATAGCTGTATATGTACCACCTATTATCAATGAAAAATTAGTAAATACTATAGATATTTTCTATAGTAAAAATCCTCCTATGTTTAAATGGATTGGGTGTGATAATACTCAATCTAAAATATGGTCTTATACTAAATATCAATCTGAAAAAGGTGATTTATTTTTATATAAAAATAGATTAATTAAAGGATTTTATACGATTCGTATTAGTTTAGTAAAAAAAGACGGCGGTACAAAACAAGGTCAAACAACTATAGGAATTATAGAGCCTACACCTTACATAATTATAGGATTACCATACTCTATATATCCGGTTATTTCAGTGTCTTAAATGGATTTAAAAGTTGAAAATGGAGATTTAGTTTTAACTTCTTCTAATTCTAATTTATATGATTTAGCAGTTGATTCTGATTTAGAAAGTAATGATGTAAGTTTAATAAGAAAGGCGATTACTACTCCTATAACTTATATCTCTGAATGGGATGTCAATCTTAATGTTATTGATGATACCTTTGGTAATCCTCTATATAGAAAACTATCAGAACCTTTAACAATTAATTGGATAGCTCAGGCTCGTAGTGAAGTTATAAAATCTTTAGTGGGATTAGACATAGCTGGCAGAATTGAATCTATAGAATTAGGAATAGTAGACTTAGATAAAATAAAAGTTTTAGTTACTTATAATTCTCAGAATTTAGAAGTAGAGATATAAATAAATTAGATATAGAGTAAATATTTAGGTAAAAATGAGAACTGTAAATGAAATAATAAATAGTCTTAAAGAGTATTTAATTTCTCTAAATTCTACACTGGGTAATTTTAAACAGTATAGTAATATCTATGTTTTACTAAGAGCTATAGCTTTAATTGTTGCAGAACAAGATTTTCTAGTAGAAAGCGCTAAGGAAAGTTTTTATCTTAGAACGGCTAAAGGAATTGATTTAGATAAAAGAGCGACTGATATAGGTTTAACTAGATTTGAAGGTAATTATGCTGAAGGGACTATATTTATATCTAGTTCTTCTACTACTTCTTTACCTAAAGGATTAGTCCTTAGCACTGCAACTCGTGCTACTCAATGGGAATTAACAGAGTCTACTGTATCTTCTATTACTGAAAAAATTGTACAAGTTAAATGTTTAACTACTGGTTTTGTTAATTTAGAAGCGGGTTCTATTTTAACTTCTATTCTTTATCCTAGTGTTAGGTTTGTTGTAGGTAGTTTTAAAGATATTAAAGGAAACTATACGGGCGCTATTATTAGTGGTTCGGATAGAGAAATAGATGAAGCTTTTAGGTCTAGAATAATAACTCATTTAAAAAGTTATAACAGATTTAGTAAATCCTATTTGTTAAACAAGTTAACTACCATACCAAATTTAAATAGGGTGCTTATAAAAGAAAATGAAGAGGCTAATGGCATAGTTAGTATTTATATTGATAGTCAAGATGCTAGGGTAAAAGATTTAGTTAAAGAAATTATTGATGAAAATTTAGTCTTAGGTATTGTCTATAAAATTAAGTCTTTAAAATACAGTTATATTACAATTGGCTTAGATGTAAGAGTTAGTGCTACTACTAATTTAGGAACTCTTGAAGATAATATTAAAACTACTATCCTAAATTTTATTGATGGTGTAGAAATTGGTAAGAATATAGAAGCTCAAGAAATTGGAGCGGCCATCTTAAATTTACCAGGAGTAAGAGGTGTTGTTATTAATCAGCCTTCTAATTTCCTCACTCCTACAAAAGGTACTCTTTTTAAAGTATCTGACTTTCTTATAAATTATATAAGAGAGGCCTAATTAAATGAATAAAGAGTACATTGCTAATAAGATTTTAAGGCTTGCTTCTATTACTTCTGAAATAGATAATAGCGATTATCCTAATATTGATTTTAAATTTACTTATGCTCCTTATTTAGAAAGCAATGTAAAAGGTTTTGTTAAAGGCCTCAATATATACGCTGTAAATGTCTTTGACTGTCTTGAATATGATTGCATTCAAGAAACAGGCATCTGGACTAGTTCTGTTCAAGATGAGGATTTACCTCTTAAGACTGTTAATAACGTTCAATATCGTTTTGTTAAAGGTAGTCTTGGTAAAGATGGTGGTCTTTGGAATGTTGACGTAGGTAACATCTGTTTAATAACAGGGCAGTTAACTATATTTGAGAGATACAGACCTATAAATGAGAGAGGATATTTTAGTAGTTTAGGGACAATATTACCTGGATTAAAAGTAGCAATATTAAATAGGTATGTTGAGAATACAAAACAAACTATAGCGGTTGTATTTGGAGACTCTTTAGATAACAAAAATTTAATACATTCGTATCCAAATTTTAATTTAACTTTTACAGCAAATAGCAAGGCTACCTATTTAGAAGAAATCTCTATAGGGTTAATAAACTTAATTACTGCTAATTATAAAATAGAGGATGAATTTAATACAAAGTATTTTATTAAAGGAGAATTTGACCCTTCTTTAAAAAAGATAATTAATAACAATATAGAAATTATTTTAGGATTAGTAGATAATACTTCTACTAATAATAGATTTGGAAGTATACCAGAACAATTAGCTGTTTATTTAAAAGACCCTTCAGAATTATATGGACAGACAGCCGATAATAAAAGAATTAATCCCGTAAGACATTTAGTAGCTCCTGGATGTATAGAAGTAAATTGTTTAGAAATAACCCAAGATGCTTTAAATACAAGTAGAAAAGTATCTAATAGAGCTATAGCTTGGTTTTTATATTTATTATTAGTTTATGAAGCGGCTTTTCAAGAAGAAAAATATACTTCTTCTATAAATAATCTATCTGATTATTTAATTAGACAAATAGATAGCAAAACTAATTTATTAGCTTATGGCTGGAATAATACACCTGTATTAGCTAACTCTACTAAAATAGAAGATTATTATTTTAGTACTTCTGCAATTACTTGTTTAGCTTTAGGTAAAGCTTACTTATTTAATTCTAATTTAGTTTGTTTAGAGAAGTCTATTGATATTTATGAATCTATATTTAAGTACTTTTATGAAACAAATACGGGCCTCTTTTTAACTAAATTAAATTCAAATACTCTTGATAAAGATAGTATTATTCACGGCATTATCTTTAGTATTCTATTAAATAGACAAGATGTATTAGCTAAGAGTTCTTCTGTATTAAATAATTATGTTAACTTAGCTTATTTATACCCTCATGAAGAATATGAATTAGACTCTTTTGGTAATTATGTATTAGAACCTAATGGAGATTATAGATACTCTATTACAAATAGACTTAGTGATGCTAATTTAAGTATTCATCCAGAATATTTAGACTTTTTTAAGGTTTCATCTACTTATACTGTTCCAAATTTTTATACTTATAATTATTTATTTTGTGAGGCTATAAACTACTGCATAGATACTTTAGGTTTCTATAACTCTCAAATTAAATCTTTACTACCAATTGTAAACAAATATAAAGAAATAACTTTAGATAAATATTACTTAAATAGTTTATTTACCTTATCCAATCAATTACAGGATAGTAACTTCTTTTCTAATGACCTATTTACTAGTTTACCTATTAATGAAATAGAAGCTGGACTATTCCAAAGGAATTTATTAATTAATAAATTAAAGTCTTTTATTCCAACCGATTATGGTTGGTTTAGTAAAGAAGCTTTAGAAAGAGGTAATATAGGTACATTATTAAAAACCTTTAGTAAGCCTTTTTCTACTTGGTATGCAAACCTAGTAAACTTTAAAGATAGTTTATTTAAATCGTCCGCTAAAGGTAAAGCGTTAACTAATCTATTAGAGAATACAGGGCATCAAAGATTTAATTTAACTACCGATAAAGAATTTAGAGAAGAATTAATAAACTTAAAAGATAGTAAAAATATAATAATAGATAGTTTAAAAAGGTTAGAAGTAGTAGCTAGGATAGAAGAGCCTTATAAACTAATAGGGGCTTTTAATAGTAATGATTTAGAAGAGCTTTATACTTCTAATACTAAAAATTTATATTTTGGCGACTCTAATTACTACAACACGAATGTTATTAAGTTAGCTGTCTATCAACCAATTAATTCTATTATATTAAGGGAAATAGAACAAAGTAGAAGAGTTGGTTTAAATTTACAATTAGAAGAAAATGTAGTAATTGAAGAGAAAGGGATTATTAATTTTGATGCTTGTATTAATATTACTATTGAAGAATGTACAATAGTAACTCAAGAAAATGAAATAATCCTTACTCAATCAGAAAGAGCTTTAGGTTGTGAAGAAGGTGTTGCTCCTGAAGGGTGTACAATTATTACTCATTTAGATGAAGATTTAGGTAGCAATCAAACTGATGTATTAGGTTGTAATGAATAAAGTGAAGAGAATGGTGACGGAGAACCTACTCAAACTTAATTTTTAGATTTAATTACATCTTCTAAATATTCAATTCTTTCTTGAAGGTTATATACAGTAACTTTTAAATTCTGTACTTCTTCTTCTAATAGCTCTATTCTATCTGGGCTTGAAACAATTTGACCAGGTAAAAATCTATAGGCCCCTTCTTGAGTTAAAGATGCATCTAAAGGTAAATTATATTCTTTCATATTTTTAACTAATAATAATCAATTAAATACTACCATACAGAAGCTGTTAATTTTTGTAAGTAAGGGCTGACAGAAGAGGAGTTACTTTTAAAATCTACTCTAATACTAAGTTTATTTCTTAAACTATATTGCTGTCCTCCTGTCTGAGATTGAGTAACAATGGCCTTACTTAAAGCTAAAGTTATAGTTGCTAAATATAAAGGAATATTATTATCTATTAAAGTATTAATATCTCGCCAATTAAAATTATCTGTAATCTTTTCCCAAGTCTTACCTTCATTGGAACTGATAAAGACATCTAGTTCTGCTCCTAAAGGTAAATAGTATTTAAAAGAAACTTCTATATTTGTATAAGTATCTTCAAACTCTATAACTCTACTTATCCAACTACCCAATCTGTTATAACTATTTAAAATAAAAGAACTTTCACTAGCATTAATTACAGGGAATCTATTGTTATTATTTTGAGATTCTATTTTTAAATAAGCTGTATTAGTCTCAGTCCCTAAACTTAAATCCGCATTATAAGGTTTCCAATTCTCACTCTCTAATACTTTATATGATAAATCTAATCTTGTACTGGGTGGTACATTTGCACTAATAAAAGATTGTAATTTAGAGAAAGTAAATTGACCACCATCTATTTTAAATACAAGGCTAGAGTTAGAAGTGTTAGGGATAGACTGGAATAAACTAAAAGTAAGATTACTATTTAAGAATCTCCAACGATTATCTTCTAATATACCTAGACTACCGTTTACTATATTCTGAGTTTGATTGCCGCTAATTTCTGGTTCTCCTATAACGTATCTATAAATATTTAATTCAGAAACTAAAGGATAAACAACTAAACCATAACGACCTGAAGGAACATAAACAGGTTTATCAAATCTAGCAAAACTTTGGGTGGCTCCATTATTACTAGTAGTAATATCAGTAGAGTATAAACTAGCCTTAGCTAAAACCTCTTCAGAAGGTAAGTTATTTTTTATACTTACTAAGAAAATTAAAGCGGCTGTTGTTTGTTGACCTATGTTATCTAATACACTTAAGGACTTTATAGCTAAACTAACACTACTAACAATAAGAGGACTATTAATATCTAAATATTGACAGATAATCTTATCTGTAATATTAAAAGTCTCCGTAGTATTTTGTATAGCTTCAGGTTTTTCTGTAGAGTTTAATAAAACTGAAGTTCTAGTAATTACATTATTATTTGATACTTCAATTATATTCTGACCTGGATTTAATCTTATATTATTAAGTCTTACTTTTATTGCAGTATCTTTTTTACTGTTTACAGTTCCTAGT
>JACCDV010027519.1_pt1 | contig 17299 bp, 18 predicted proteins | sample 7446131 | NCBI WGS metagenome assembly JACCDV01 (sample SAMN15323448, study PRJNA562643) | freshwater metagenome | isolation source: river surface water | place: USA:Blue River Watershed | collected 2017-08-17 | reverse complement strand
TTGCCCGCCCTGCGCGACCGCACCGACTTTGACGTGGTGGCCCACAAGATCCTGGCCAGCCTGTGCGAGCGAAGCCAGCACTTGGACATCTCCCCCAGAGTGATGCAGTTGTTTCAGCGCTACCCGTGGCCTGGGAATTTCCGCCAATTGCACAACTTGCTGCGCACGGCGGTGGCCATGGTCGGCTGCGATGGTGTGATCGAGGTTGAACACTTGCCAGATGATTTTCTGGATGAAGCGCAGTCTGCCGTGGACTTGCGTGCCGAGGCGGTACTGGCTTGCCCGCTGCCTCAAGCCGCCCACGCGATGCCGTCTGGCAGCGAGCCCATTCGGGTACCCATTTCCCCGACGCAGCCCCATGCCGATCCCCACCGGCTGGAAGACGTCACCCTGCAGACCATGGCCGAGGCGTTGCGGCGTTGCCGTGGCAACGTGTCTGCCGCGGCGAAGTTGCTCGGCGTCTCGCGCAACACCATCTACCGCAAAAAAGACCAGTTACCGGCCGACGTCTGGCATTGAGCAGGGGGGTGGCTCGCCAGCCATCCAGCGTGGCTCCAGTTCGCGCCACGCGCGCTGAGCGTTGAAGGACTGGCGTTGTGCGTAGCCAGCCCAGGCTGCGTAGCGGGGCAGGGCGATGGTGTGTGCTTCCCCTGGTGACAATCCCCGTTCCATCGCTTGCCAGACCGCAGACGCCAGATCACACAGGTAAGCGCGCGTGTTTGCAAGGTCCTGTGCGTCGCCCGGTTGGGTGCCGATGACGTGCTGTGGCCTCCAGCCGGCCAGTCGCTCCAGCGCGGCCGTCCAGTTCATCAATTGGCCTTGTGCCAGTTCCGGCAGGCGCTGGCGATACACCAGTCCGCCCACGATCAGCAGCTTCAGTTCTGGTTGCCACAGCAGCAAGTCGCTGAGCGTGTGGGCATTCCGGGCTTCTTCGATGTGCCAGACGCGGTCGGTCAGCCGTATGGACTGACCGGGTTGCAGGATGGCATTGGGCAGCACGATCTGGGTGCCTTGCATGGCTGCGGAGCCCACGGCTTGCGTCAGGCTGTGCAGGCAGTCCGGGCAGCGCGCGGCCATGGTTTGTGCCGTGGTGGCGGTGGCCAGAACGGGCATGGCACTGCCTGCAGGAGCCAGCGCGCCGTTGGCCAGCACATTGTCTGCGTGAGCGTGCGTGTTGATGAGCTGGCTCACGCTGACGCCCCAACGGCAGTGGATGGCGTGGGCCAGGGTCAGACCAGCCTTCAAACTCGGGCCAGGATCCACCACGGTGATGGTGGGTGCGGGTGTCTGCGGCCCGCTGCCAGGTTGCAGCAAAACCACGGTGGTGCTGACGCGCCCCTGATTGTCGGGGTGGGCATCGGCCGGGTCGCCCGGCCATACCCAGACGTTGGGCAACAGCTCCCGCAGCACGTCGTTGTGTTCGCAGTTCGCAGGGCCGGCCGCCCTGGCGGTGACGGTGATTGATGTCAACCACCAGACTGCACAACACATGACGAATCGCATGGTCACTGTCATGCGCTGCCAGCCTGCAAGTTTTCGTTGATGACTGCCCGCAGCGCCTGCAACAAGGCGGGATCGGTCGGCAGGTGGCCACCAAGGGGCATAACGCAGTCACTGCGCAGGTGCCCTCGACGCTGCTGCCTGGTGTGGGCCTGATGGCTGATGCCCGGGGCGCACACCGCATCATTCAGGCCATGCACCCAGGTGCAGGGGATCTGATGGTGGGTGAGTGTGTCCAGCAGCTGGGTCCAGTCCCCTGGGCGCAGGCTGCAACCGCGTGCGAGGTAGTGCGCCTGAACGCGGTACTTCTGCTGGCCGTCGTGCAGGAAACGCGCCAATGGCTGACCGCGCAGGTGCGGCAGCCGCCGACGCTGGCGACGCAATTGTTGCCAGTGGGTACGAATGTCAGGAGCCATCGGGCGGTGCCGCAGGGTGCGCCTGGCGCCGTGTTCGGCGGCATGCAACTCCATGTCGGCCCAGCGGCGCACGCAGACTGTCACACGAGGTGTTCCAGACTGGAGCAGGTGTGACAGGCGATGCCACACCGCCCGTGTTGGTGTCCGAGCATGCCGCAATGCAGGATCGGGCCAAAACCGTTGCAGCAAGCGACCCGTGGTGCCGTCTGCGCCATCAAAGGTGCCCCGCAGGACCAGCTGTCGCACGCTGGCGGGGTAGCGGGCGGCGTAGGCCACCGCCAGCGTGGCACCCCATGAGCCGCCCAGCACGGACCATTGAGTGATGCCCAGGTGTACGCGCAATGCTTCCAGATCGTCGACCAGCTGGGGGAGGTGGTTGCCGCGCAGGGCGCCGCCGGGGCGTGAGTGACCACAGCCCCGCTGATCGGGCATGACGACCCGTTGGCGTGACAGCTCGAATGGTGCCAGCAGGCCCGGGTTGCCGCGCCCCCCGGGACCGCCGTGCAGCACCAGCCATTCGGGCCCGTCTGCGGCCCCCAGGGTTTGGTATGCCAGGACGTGTCCGCCTGGTCGCACAAGGCGCCCGATCTGGCGGGGCCTAGGGAAAACACGGGGAAGTGTCATGGCAAGGGATGGCACTCATATTGCATGATGATCCACGCTGATGCCAGTTGTGTGCCAGCTTAACACCCATCGACACAGGAGATACACCATGCAATGGACCACCCCGAGCTTCACCGATATGCGTTTCGGTTTTGAAATCACGATGTACATCGCCAACCGCTGACATCATCAGGCCTGCCGGCCAGGTGGGCCAGATTCCAGGCAGGCGCATGCGGCGACAAGTCGGGTGCGCCTGTTTTTTTCGAAGGCCGATAACATGCGTTTGAAAGTTCTGGGCTCTTCTGCGGGCGGAGGTTTTCCGCAGTGGAATTGCAACTGTCCGAATTGCGCGGGTGTGCGCGCCGGTACCGTGCAGGCGCAGCCGCGTACCCAGTCTTCGGTGGCGGTCAGCGTCAACGGGGTGGACTGGTTGCTGGTCAACGCCTCGCCCGAGGTGCTGCAGCAAATCCGTGAACACCCCGAACTGCAGCCGGCACGCCAAGTGCGCGACAGCGGTATCGCTGCCGTTTTGCTGATCGACGCACAGATCGACCACACCACTGGCTTGCTCATGTTGCGCGAGCGGGCCAGCCCGATGCCCCTGTACGCTACGCCCGAAGTGCTGGGCGACCTGAGTGACGGCTTCCCACTCACCCGCATGCTGTCCTTCTATGGTGGCCTGGACATCCGCCCCATCGAGCTGAACGGTGCGCCGCTGGACCTGTCCTTCCTGCCGGGCGTGGACGTGCTGCCCGTGCCCCTGACCAGTCAACCGCCGCCGTACTCCCCGTTCCGCGGCAAGCCCCGGGTGGGCGACAACATCGGCCTGCGGTTCGTCAACCGCGGCACTGGCCGGAGTTTGTTTTACGCGCCCGGCCTGGGCCAGATCGAACCCCAGGTGCAAGCCGCCATGGCCAGCGCCGACGTGGTGCTGGTGGACGGTACCTTCTGGACCGAGGACGAAATGATCCGCCTGGGCCTGTCCAAGAAGCCCGCCGCTGTCATGGGCCACCTGCCGCAAAGCGGCCCCGGCGGCATGATCGAGGTGCTCGACGCCCTGCCGGCCAGCACTCGCAAAGTGCTCATCCACATCAACAACACCAATCCCATCTTGCGCGATGACTCGCCTGAGCGTGCCGAACTGACCGCGCACGGCATTGAAGTGGCATTTGACGGCATGGAGATCAGCCTGTGAGTACCGCTCTGACCCCTTCGCTGCGTCTGCCGAGCGCCGTGGACCTGCAAACCCCCGCCTGGGACCGCGCCGAGTTTGAGCGCGAGTTGCGCGCCAAAGGTGCTGGCTACCACATCCACCACCCCTTCAACCTGCGCCTGAACGGCGGCCAATGCAGCCCCGATGAGATCCGCACCTGGGTGGCCAACCGCTTTTATTACCAGATCTGCATCCCGCGCAAGGACGCGGCCATTCTGGCGAACATGCCCGACCGCGAGCACCGCCGCAAATGGGTTGAGCGCATTCTGGACCATGACGGCTACGGCGACTACGAGGGCTCGGCCGCTGGCGGCATAGAGGCCTGGACCCGGCTGGGTGAGGCAGTGGGCATCCCTCGCGACGCGCTCTGGTCGCTGGAGCGCGTGGCCCCTGGTGTGCGCTTTGCGTGCGACGCTTACGTGCACTTTGCCGCCAATTCGCCCTGGCAGGAGGCGGTGTGTTCGTCGCTGACCGAGATGTTCGCGCCGCAGATCCACAAAGACCGCCTGGCCACTTGGCCCGGCCACTATCCATGGATCGACGCCGACGGTCTTCAGTATTTCCGCAGCCGCATCCCGCTGGCCAGCCGCGATGTGGAGCACGGCCTGCAGGTCACGCTGGACCACTTCGCCACCCGCGCCGCGCAGCAGCGCGCGCTGGACATCCTGCAATTCAAGCTCGACGTGCTCTGGAGCATGCTCGATGCCATCGAAAAGGCTTGCCAACCATGAGCGACGCCACCTCTGCCACCCCCGAAGCCGCTTCTGTGCCGGCGCACCCCAAACTGTCCCGCCTGTTCCGGTTGCAGTTCGAGTCGGCCCAGGACGCCTGGGTCTTGCTCTATCCCGAAGGCATGGTGCAATTGAACGCCAGTGCCGCCGAAATCCTGCGCCGTTGCGACGGGCGCCGGCATTTCGACGACATCGTGACCGAGTTGCAGACCTTGTTCAACGTGCAGGGCATCCGCGAACAGGTTGCGGCCTTGGTGCAGGAAGGACAGCGCCGTGGCTGGATCGACTGAACGTGCAGGCCCACCGCTGTGGCTGCTGGCCGAGCTGACTTACAAGTGTCCGCTGCACTGTGTGTTCTGCTACAACCCCACCGACTACCCCCGCTACGATCGCGAGCTGACCACCGCCGAATGGGTGGATGTGCTGCGCCAGGCCCGGGCCATGGGGGCGGCGCAATTGGGCTTTTCGGGCGGCGAACCGCTGGTGCGCGATGACCTGGAAGAGCTTGTCGCCGAGGCGCACCGCCTGGGCTTCTACACCAACCTCATCACCTCCGGGGTGGGCCTGAACGACAGCCGTGCCCGCCGCCTGAAGGAAGCTGGGCTGGACCACATCCAGCTCTCGTTCCAGGACTCCACCCGTGAACTCAACGATTTCCTGAGCCACACCCGCACCTTTGAGCTGAAGAAGCGGGTGGCCGCCCTCATCAAGGCCTACGACTGGCCGATGGTCATGAACTGTGTGCTGCACCGGCACAACCTGCCGCACGTGGGCAAGATCATTGACATGGCGCTGGATCTGGGCGCCGAGTACCTGGAGTTGGCCAACACCCAGTACTACGGCTGGGCACTGCACAATCGCCAGCACCTGCTGCCCACGCGCGAGCAACTGGTGGAAGCGGAGGCCGTGGTCAACGCCTACCGCGAGCGCATCGGCACCCGCTGCCGGGTGTTGTTTGTGGTGCCCGACTATTTCGAGGAAAGACCCAAAGCCTGCATGAACGGCTGGGGCAAGGTGTTCCTGTCGATCGCCCCCGACGGCACCGCCATGCCCTGCCACAACGCGGGCAACCTGCCCGGGTTGCAACTGCCCAACGTGCGAGAGCATCCGCTGAGCGACATCTGGCACGGCAGCGGTGCGTTCAATCAATTCCGTGGCTATGACTGGATGCAGGAGCCATGCCGCAGCTGTGATGAAAAGGAGAAGGACTTCGGCGGCTGTCGTTGTCAGGCTTACCTGCTCGCCGGTGACGCTGCGGCGGCCGATCCGGTGTGCGCCAAGTCACCCCAGCACGAAAAGGTGGTGAACATCGTGCGCCATGCTTCGGCGGTGCCCACGCGGCCCATCGTGTTCCGCAACGATACCGAGGCGCGGGCCTTGCACCGCACGTCAGCGCGCTGAGTCGGACGCAGGCGCCAGGCGGTTGAGTCGGGCCTGGGCATCCCGATCGCCCTGGGCGGCTGCCAAGCCCCAATAGTGACGGGCTTGGTTGCGGTCTGCTGGCCAGCGGGAGCCTTCGCTGTAGAGTACACCCAGTCGGTACTGCGCCTTGACATTGCCGCCGTCAGCGGCCTGGTGGTACAGCCGCTGCGCTTTGCCCAGGTCTTGCGGTTCGCCCAGTCCATCCTCGGCCAGTATGGCCAGGTGGAACCTAGCCTCGGCGTTGTCGGCTTGTGCCAGCGTCTCCCAGACATGCCGGGCCTGGGCGTAGCGCCCCATCTTGAATTCCGCGTAGGCCTTGTAATTGCCCATGGCCGGGTTGCGCAGCCAGTCCTCGCGCTGACTGTCCTGCGCCAGCGCCGGGTGGCTCGTCAGCAGGCAAGCCACCATCACGCTCAACAGGAAACGGCAAGACACCGTCAGTCCTTGAAGGTCAATACCCAACGCGACAGGGTGCGCAGATCTTCGCCGCCCAGGCTGGCATGTGGCGGCATGGGCACCCGGCCCCATTTGCCACGCGAACCGTTCTGGATCGATTGCGCCAGGCTGGCAACCGCGTCGCTTTCGCTGGCGTATTTGTTGGCAATGGACTTGAACGATGGGCCCACTACCTTTTCATCTTTGGCGTGGCAGGAGTAGCAGCCGCTGGCTTTGGCCAGGTCGCTGGCTTTGCTCACGTCTGTACTGGCGTGGGCAACGTTGATTGAAGCAAACACGGCCAATGTCAGCGTGGCGGGAAACAAGGTTTTCATCGCGTTACTCGGAGGGAGAAGGATCACACCAAAAAAAGACACCGCAGGCCTGACCACAGGAGCCTGCGGTGCCATCAATGACCACCCCTGCACGAGACCGTGCTGGGGTGGGAACCCACTTCACTTCATCAGCTTGAAGGTCCAGACGGAGCCGCCTTGCTCCAGGAAGTTGACCTTCTTGGCCACTTCACCACCCCACAGCGGCACAGCACCGCCCCAACCCGAAACGACGGTGATGTACTGCTCCCCGCCTTCTTTCCAGGTGATGGGCGGCGCCACCACGCCCGAGCCGGTCTGGAACTGCCACACGATCTTGCCCGTCTTGGCGTCGGCAGCCTTCAGGTAGCCTTCCGGCGTGCCCCACAGCACCAGGTCGCCGCCCGTGGTCAGCACGCCGCTCCACAGCGGAGCTTCGTTCTTCACTTCCCACTCCACCTTGCCGGTCTTAGGGTTGATCGCGCGCAGCGAACCGATGTAGTCGTCGTACAGCGGCTTGATGGTGAAGCCGGCGCCCAGGTAGGCAGCGCCCTTCTTGTAGGTGATCGGCTCGTTCCAGATCTCCATGCCCCATTCGTTGGACGGCACGTAGAACAGGCCGGTTTTGGGGCTGTAGGCCATGGGCATCTGGTTCTTGCCGCCCAGGAAGCCCGGCGCGGAGAACACCGATTTGCCCTTGGTCCCGTCACCACCTGCCGCGGGGTCGCCAGGGCGGTTGTCAGGATCGAAATTCGGGCGGCCGGTCTTCAGGTCAATGCTCTTGGCCCAGGTGGTTTTGGTCACGAACGGGAAGGCGTTGACCAGTTGTCCAGTGGCTGCATCGTTGACGTAGAAGAAGCCGTTGCGGTCGGCCTTGCCACCGACGCGCTTGCCGTCCATGTCAAAGGTGACGAACTCGTTCACGCCATCGTAGTCCCAGCCGTCGTTCGGGGTGTTCTGGTAGTGCCACTTGATCTGGCCGGTCTTCACGTCGATGGCCACGGTGGAAGCCGAGTACAGGTTGTCGCCCTTGCGGACATGGCTGTTCCAGGGGCCGGGGTTGCCGGTGCCGAAGTAGGCCAGGCCGGTCTTGGGATCGTAAGTGCCGCCCAGCCAGGTGGCTGCGCCGCCGGTTTTCCAGGTTTCGCCCGGCCAGGTGGCGTTGGTGGTACCCGTGATGCCGTTTTCCTTGCCGTCTTTGTAGCCCATGTGGCCTTCCACCACCGGGCGGGTCCAGACCATCTTGCCGGTTTGCGGGTCGCGCGCTTCCACGCGGCCCACCACGCCGAATTCACCACCAGACACGCCGGTCAGCAGCAGGCCTTCGGCGATCAGCGGTGCGGCGGTGTAGCTGTAGCCAGCGGCGTAGTCGTCGATCTTCTCGCGCCATGCCACACGGCCGGTCTTGCGGTTCAGGGCCACCAGTTGTGCATCCAGCGTGCCGAAGATCACCAGATCGCCGTGGATGGCGGCGCCGCGGTTGATCACGTCGCAGCAGGGCATGATGCCTTCGGGCAGGCGGTGCTCGTACTTCCAGAGCTTCTTGCCCGTCTTGGTGTCCACCGCAAAGATGCGGGAGTAGGACGCCGTCACGTACATCACACCGTCGTGCACCAGGGGCTGCGACTGCTGGCCGCGTTGCTTTTCACCGCCAAACGACATCGACCACACCGGTACCAGGCGTTTGATGTTTTTGGTGTTGATATCGGCCAGTGGCGAGAAGCGCTGGCCCTGCGTGCCCAGGCCCCAGCTCAACACGTTGTCGGTGGTGGCTGCGTCCTTGGCAATCATGTCGTCTGTGACTTGAGCGCCGACCTGGGCGGCGGCAACCATCACGAGGATGCTCAAAAGTTTTCTTTTCACGTTCAGTCTCCTGCTGTCGGTGGATGGGCTGGGATGTATCGACCGCCTGCGCTGCGGTGAGTGTCACAAGCGCTTGCGTGTCTGGTAGGAATGGGCAAATTGCGTGCCAGTCAGGCGGTAGGTGTAAACCCTTGGAGTCCACCCAGGCAGTGCGGTCATAACCCGCATTTCGTGCGCATGGATACCCGCCCTGCAGCCTTGCTGGCTGAAGGGTGTGACAAGGTGTTCAACTTTGGATCAGCGGGGTGTGACAACCGTGGCAGGGGCTGACTGCAACACAGCGAGTTCGTGCCGGGGGTACAGGTAAGTGGCGCTGCGAATAAACTCCGCTGGCATGGCGGCCCATGGCTGAAACCGAGCTGGTATTGAGATCTGAAGCACTTCCCCCAGATCCAGGCCCCGTTGAGCACTGTCACGCAATGTCTGATCGAGCCATTGCAGCCAGTCTGCCGTTTGTTCGATGCCGCTGGTGCCGACGTGCACCGGTCCATGGCTGGGCACCACGGTGATGGCGGGGTCCGCCACCCGTTGGCGCAGCACCAGTAGGCTGCGCTGCCAGGCGGCCAGGTCGGCGTGGGGCGTGGTGGGTACCCGATCTTTGAACACCAGTCCGCCGGCGAACACCACGCCAGTGCTGTGATCGATCAACACCAGATCGTCGCTGGTGTGACCGTTCAGCCGCAGCAATTCCAGCCTGTGGGTCCCCCAGTTCAGGAGTCCCGGTGTGGCTGGTGTATTTGCTGCTGTGGCTTCGGTGCCCTTCATCCAGTCGCCGCACAGGCGAAACAGGTTGTCTTCGTAGGCTTTGCCTTCCGCCTGCATACCGCGAATGCTGCCGGCCAGTGCCTGCACCGGCACCCCGGCATAGGCCTGGTTGCCGAAGAAGTAGTCGGGGTGCAGGTTCAGGTTGAGCACACGGGTCACGGGCTGCGGCGTGATCCGCGCTATCGCCTGGCGCTGCTGTTCGCCATACAGGCGCGATGGGCCGGTGTTGACCACCAGCACTCCCTCGGGCGCCACGATGAACGCCGTGTTGATGATGTTGCAGCCGTTGCCGCGACTGAAGTCCTCCACCGCGCCTTCAACCACCCAGGTGTTGCGCGCGATCTGGCGCGGCTGCAGGCGGTAGTTCAGTGTCTGCGGGTCGGCACCGGTGGGCGTTGCTTTGGGCGGGGCGGTTTGTGCCAGCACAGGGCTGGAGTTAAGCGTCAAGGTCGCCAGGGTGATCATCGCGGCCAGGGTGGTGATCGCGATGGGCCCCGGCGTGTAGCCGGATTTCACGCACTCAACCTGCCTCATGCCACCACCTCGTGGTGGATGCGGTTGCCGTTGTTGTCGCGCCCTTGCAGCAAAAGGGTGCCGCGCGGCGTCTGACCCATCTCGAAGGTGATGAGCGGGTTTTCCGACACGGGTTCGTGCAGCTCCAGTCGCCACCACAATTGCTGAGCGCTGTCGCGCAGCTCCAGTTCTTCGATGTGGAAGGCGGGAATTCCCGCCACCAACCCGGTGTCCATCGGGTGCATCACCCGCAAACGCAGGCGTGTGCCTTGGCCGTCCAGCACGTTGCGGAAGAATTTGGCCTGCACCTGGTTCAGTGTCTGGCTCCAGCTGCCGTCGGCCCGTGTCACGCCCGGCACGGTGCAACCGCCTCCTGCGGCATTCACCCAGGTCTGACCCACGTGCCATACACCCTGGCGGGTGCGCACCAAGGCACGCACTGCCGAGCCTTGTTCCAGCCGGAATCGAAATGCCAGCACCGGCAGCGCCCGGTGCGGCTCAAAGGTGAGGATATGCTGTACCGGGTTGCGGTCAGCCACCACCACGATGCGCTCGATGTCTACACCGGCCTGGACCAGTGCCCTTGCGTCCAGCAGCATCGGTACGTTCATCGCGTCTTCGGCAAATGGCGGGCCTTTGAGCTGGACACGGGCATCGAACCGGTAGGCGTCCCCCCCCATGAATTTGCGCCGCACCACCGGCCATTGCATCGAGGCCAAAGGATCCCCACCTGTATGGTCCTCCTGCGCGCTCAACGTGCTGGTCAGTGGCGCCAAGGCCCAGGCGCCAGCCAGGCGCAGGTGCTGGGTCAGCCAATGCCTTCGGGTGCGCAGAATGTTCAACGTCGGCTCCAACATGATGGTCTCCTGCTTGTCTTGGCGCGCGGTAATATCAGCCGCCGCGTTGTCGTATCCAGCCCCGCTGCGGGTCGTAGCCGCGCAACGCCAGCGCAAAGAAAACGGCAATACCGCCCGCCATCACGCCCAGCGAGACGGTGTTCCATTGCCCGTACAGTGCAAACCGCATGGCTTCTACGGCATGTGTGAAAGGGTTGTACTGCGCCAGAGTGTGCAGCCACAGGGCACCGCTTTCTTCCAGTTTCCAAAGGGGATACAGCGCCGGGCTGATGAAGAACATCGGAAAAATCACGAAGTTCATGGCACCAGCAAAGTTTTCCAGCTGCCGCACGTAAACCGAAAGCACCAACCCCAGCGCGGCCAGCAGCAGTGCAGCCCCCACCATCACCGGCAGCGCCATCAGCAGGTGCTGGGTGGCAAACCGCACGTCAAACGCCCAGGCCACCCCCACAAACACCCCCATCTGCAATACTGACAGGGTCGTGCCCGCCAGCAGCTTGAAGCCGAGCAGCCACCCGCGGGGCAACGGCGCTGTGAGAAGCAAGCGCATGATGCCCATTTCCCGGTCGTACACCAGTGACAAGGAGCTTTGCATGCCGTTGAACAGCGCGATCATGCCTAGCAAGCCGGGCAGCATGTACACCTTGTATTCGATGTAGGTTTCGTACGGAGGGATGATGGCCACGCCGAACACGTTGTGAAAACCCGCCGCGAACACCACGAACCACAGCAGGGGCCGCACCAGTGCCGAGGCCAGCCGCGCGGGCTGACGCAGGAATTTATGCACCTCGCGGCCCACCACCGCGCGCAGGGCTCGCAGCAAATGGGCGCTCAAGGACGGGCTTTGCACGCGCTTTCCTTCTCGTCCACGCCCAGCGTGTCCAGCACTTCTGTCGGGTGCAGCACCCCATCCAGAGGCGCCGTTCCCACCACACCGTCCACGTGACTCAGAAACACGGGCTGGCGCAGTTGTCCGTCCCAGGCGCGGAACGACAGGCGCGGGCCTTTGGCGCCATCCACGCCCAGCACGCCAGCGCGCAGTTGCCGCGCCTGTTCTGCCGGCGGCGCTTTGGCGTGCCCGTTTGCCACCGCAGCCACAGCCTTCACTGCAACCCAGGCGGCCCAGTCATGGCCGGTCATGGGTCGCCCAGCCACGCGCATGAATCTGCGGTTCACCTGGGGTCCGCCGTTGCGTTCCCATTGGGGGTGCCAGGCCAGTGGCATCAGGCCATTGCTCCCCACCACCGGCCGCGGCCATTGGGTCGCGTAGGGCAGGGTGCGCGCAAACTCACCGTCACTGTCAAGCACCGCCACCACATCGTGGCTGCGGTCATTGGTCAGCAATCGGGTGTTGGCCAGTTCGCGGTCTTTCGGGTCGCCCGACAGCTTGAAGGGCTTGCTGGCCACCGTTTTGATGCCGTACCGTTTGGACGCTCTTTGCCATGATTCGGCCAGCGAGGTGTCGCCCGGCTCGGGGCCTTGCAGCACCAGCGCGTTGCGCCAGTTGCGGGCTGCCAGGTACTGGGCCAGTGCGTCTTGCAGCATGTGCTGGCTGGGGTAGGTGTGCAGCAGCTGGGCGGCGCAGGCGCTACCACGCAGGGCGTCGCTCGTGGCACTGACGTTGAAGAGCAGCGCGGCGTTGCCGGCCGCCTGTACCGCTTGCGCGACCAGCGGCGCGGGCAAGTCCAGCACCCAGTAGATCACCTGCTCTTGTCGCAACTGCTGCAGCACCCGGGCCAGGTCGCTGGCGTCGCGTGCCGTAGCGTCGCGCACTTTCAGCGCCTGGCCCGCAGCCCGCAGACCCACTTCGGCATCACTGGCTCCCAGCTCGGCGGCGGTGGTCAGGCGGCCACCCGGGTGGCCGGGGTAGCGGCGTTCCAGCTGGCGACTCTGGTAACGGGCGTCGTCCCCTAGCGACACCACCGCCACGGTGTGGGTGACGATCGTCTGCGCCGATGCTGCGTTCGCCAAAGACAGGCCCTGGGTAGCCAGAACAGCGGCGCTGGCTGCGCCCGTCACGTACTTGCGCAGACCCTGGGTCATGGCAACACCAAAGGTGTGTGTGGCACACGCCCTGCCGCCACCGTGCGGATGGCTTTGCCCTGGCGGGTGTCCACCAGCGTCATGTCATCGGACAGACCATTGGTCACGTACAGTGTGGCTTCGTCCGGGCTGAGCGCCAGGCCCCAGGCGCGCTTGCCAGCCAGCACGGTTCGCAGCACCTTTTTGGTCGCTGTGTCCACCTCGGCCACGTGGTTGGCGCGGCCCAGGCTGACCCAGGCGGTTTTGCCATCGCGGGTCATCACCACCCCCACCGGGGTGATGTCGGCCGGTCGCAAGCCCTGGATCTTGAAGTCGATGGTGGCCTTGACGCGATGGGTGGCGGTATCCACCACGCTGACGTTGGCGCTCAGTTCGTTGGTCACCCACAGCTCCTTGCCGTCGGCCGACAGGGCGAAGCGCCGTGGCCGGTTCCCGACCGTGATGTCCTTGACCACCTTTTTGGTTGCCAGGTCCACCAGGTGCACCAGGTTCGCTTCCTCGGAAGTCACATACGCCCACTTGCCGTCCCTTGACACCAGAATTCCCTCCGGTTCGCCGCCGGTCTTGACCTCGAACAAAGGCTTTTTGGTCGCCAGATCGTATGCGGCCATCACGCTCTCATCTTCAATAGACACGTAGGCCACCTTGCCATCGGGGCTCAGGTCGAAGATTTCGGGGCTGTCGCCCAATGGCACGGTGTCGATCATCTTGCCGGTCGCACGGTTCACGATGCCCAGCTGATTGCTGTCGCCGCAGCACACGTAGATGCGTGAGCGGTCTGCGCTGAACATCATGTGCCGGGGACGCTGGCACACATCGATTGAACCAGTTTGCTTGCCTTGAGCGTCGAACACAAAGATTTTGTGATCCTTCTCGCTGGACACATAGACCGATTGGGCCACTGTCTTGCCGCTCCAGCCACTCAGGGTCGCACAAACGAACAGCGCGGCCCAGAGGGTTCGAAACGAACTGGCGCGCGGTGTGTTGAACATGCAAAGTCTCCTATTTCATTGTCGTCTCGGGTCTGCCCGCGTGGTACAGCCTCGTGCGATTGATGGCAATTTTTGTGCCAACTTTCCTGGCACAGCCATTGCTTGAAGCTAGTCAGGCGGCCGCGCATGAGCCGTTGGACGAGCAAGGAGACAGATTGTGAACAGCCATTTGCCCCCGACGGTGGATCGCCGCCGTTGGCTGGCCTGCACCTTGGGCTGGTCGGCCAGCACGGTCGCTGCCAGCGCAGGATTGTGGTCGACCCCAGTGGGGGCCCAAGACCGCTGGCCCCAGCGGCCCATACAGATCATCGTACCCTGGCCACCCGGTGGCGGTACCGATCTGACGGTGCGCGTTTTGGCCGAAGAAGCCTCCGCATTGCTGGGGCAGCCCGTCATCGTGGTCAACCGGCCGGGCGCCGCTGGCACGATGGTGGCGCCCTTGCTGAAGGCCGCAGCGCCCGATGGCTACACGATCGGCCAACTTCCCGTCACCGTCATCCGGTTTGCGTTGATGAACTCGGTGCCGTGGGATCCAATGACCGATCTCGCGCCCATTCTCCAGATTTCCGGCACCACCTTTGGCTTGCTGGTCGCGGCCGACAGCCCATGGCACAGCATTGGAGATGTGTTGCGCTGGGCGCGTGAACGCCCTGGGGCCTTGACGGTGGGTTCCACCGGTATCGGCTCCACGCCTCACCTGGCGATGGAAGCCTGGCTGAACGGCCAGGGCGTGAGCTATATCCATGTCCCCTACAAAGGCACCGCGGATCAGATGCTCGCGCTGGCCTCGGGCGCCATCCAGCTCGGCATGAATTCCACCGGCTTTGCGCCCTGGGTCGATCAGGGCAAGTTGCGCCTGCTGGCCGTGTTCAGCGAGCAGCGCAGCCCCCGATGGCCGCAGGTGCCCACCATGCGAGAACTGGGCTTTGAGCAGGCAGTCTACAACTCCCCCTGGGGACTGGTCGCACCGGCCGGTGTCCCGGCATCGGTGCTTGAAACCTTGCATCAAGCCTTTTATCGGGCCATGTTCACGCCCAGGCACCTTCAGGAACTGGCGCGTTACGATCAGTCGCCTGATTACCTGGCACCGGCCGACTACCAGCGGGCGCTGCTGCGCACTCAACAGAGCGAACGTCGGTTGCTGCAGCGCATGAAGCTGCTGGCCTTGTGACGCAATTCATTCATCCGGTGACATCACCCATGGCCCACCCCGTGTTGCAGGCTCAAGGCCTGGTCAAAAAATACAACGGCAAACCCGCGTTGCGCGGCGTTGATCTGGATTTGGCCGCGGGCGAATTCGTCGCTCTGCTGGGGCCCAACGGCGCAGGCAAAAGCACGTTGATGCAGTTGCTGACAGGCCTGTTTGTGCCCGATGAAGGGCAGATTGCAGTGCTGGGCCGCGACATGCGGCACGAGGCGCCCCAGGCTTTGGCCGGTATGGGCGTGGTGTTTCAGCAGATGGCACTGGACCTGGATTTGTCGGTGCGCGCCAACCTGCAATTTCACACCGACTTGCATGGCCTGCCGCGTGCCGTTGCCCAGGCCCGTATCGCGTCGGGGCTGCAGACGCTGGGATTGGCAGACCAGGCCGAACTGGCGGCCCGGGCCTTGTCTGGCGGTAACCGCCGCAAGGTGGAGTTGGTGCGAGCCATGTTGCATCAACCACAGGTGCTGCTGATGGATGAGGCCACCGTTGGTCTCGATCCCGCGTCACGCCAACAGCTATTGCAGGCGGTCCACGCCCTGCGGGCCAACATGGGCGTGGCGGTACTCTGGACGACCCACTTGGTGGACGAGGTGGAAGGCGCAGATCGGATTGTCGTGCTGCACCAGGGGCAGGTCCGTTTCAATGGCCAATTGGCCGATTTGTTGCACGACTCCGGCGCAGAGGATCTGGAAGCGGCGTTCCTGTCGATCACCGCTTGAGGACTGGCGGGCGAGGCCCCCAGTCTCGGCAGATCAACGTGGGCGGTAAGCCGGACGAGGCGCCGCTGCCGGGCCCCGGTTTTCGATATGACGGAAGGTGATGCGGCCTTTGGTCAGGTCATAGGGCGACAGTTCCAGCGACACTTTGTCACCCGCGAGGATGCGGATGTGGTGCTTGCGCATCTTGCCACCGGTATAGGCAATCAGCTGGTGGCCGTTCTCCAACGTCACGCGAAAGCGCGAATCGGGCAGCACCTCATCCACTTTGCCTTGCATTTCAATCAGTTCTTCTTTCGCCAATGTGTTCTCCAAACAATGGAAGCGCCCGCCACCTGGCAGTGCCAAGGTGTCGGGCCAATCAGTAAACGCGCGGCCGTTGCAGGCCCCGCTGTGAGTGGTTTTTCGGGTGGTGCCCGAGGTGGATCACAGTCTCTGAGCGGTGGCAATGCCAGCCCAGGTCAGCAGCAATGATCCAACGACCTGCAGGAAGGTGTTGACCAACCCAAGCGTCCAGCGACCACTTTGCAACAAAAGCACCGTTTCCAGGGAAAAGGTTGAAAACGTGGTCAGGGCGCCCAGCAGGCCGGTCACAATGGCCAACCTCCACATGGGATCCAGGCCGCTGTGTTGCTGGAACATGACGACCACAAAACCGACGAGGTAAGCCCCCACCCAGTTGGACGCTAGTGTACCCCAGGGCAGCCAACCTGTGGGATTCAGCCACACACTGAGCTGCCAGCGCCCCAGCGCTCCCACGCAGGCGCCGATACAGATGGCCGCAATCGTCAGCATGGCTGATATTGGGCGCGTGGTGTCAAACCAGCTCGCCGCCCAGGGCGGTGGTCAGGTCGGTGATCAGCGCGCCCAGTTCGCCGGTTGCGATGGCGGCGTCCGCGTCAAAGCCGCCGTTGTCCTCGGCACTGGCGTTGTCTTCAAACACACCGTCCAGAAACGCCACCTTGCTGAGCACCGTGCTTTCGCTGAGCACAAAGCGCACCCGGCCTTCCCAGTCCAGCGCCAGTTTGGTGGGCAGCTTGCCCTGGCTGATGTGCAGGCGCATCTGCTCGTCGTCCAGATGATGGCGGGTGAACTTGACCACCGACTTCATTTCGTCGGCAGACTTCAATTCCACCTCCTGCCCCGGAGCAAAGTGAGCGGGCCAGTCGTCGGCGTGGCCGGTCAGCCAGGCGGTCATGGCGGCCTGCGGCGACATTTGGGTGTTGAACGGGCTCAACTGCAGCCCATCGAGTCCCTTCACCAGCGCGGTGATGATCTCGTCCGCCTTGCTTTGGCTGCTGGTGTCCAGCACCAGCCGGCCCGCTTGCAGGTCGAGCCACACCATCACGGTCGAGGTTTTGGCGAATGCCATGGGCAGCAGGTCGTGCACGATTTCGTCGCGCAGATCCCGGCATTCCTTGCGGCCGGGCTGGCGGCCTTCCTTGGCCTCGATTTCAGCCACGCGCTCTTCCAGGTGGCGCTTGACGACCGACCCAGGCACGCTTTTCGATTCGATCACGAAGCGCAGGATGCGGTGACCACCGACCAGCTCCACCAGCGCACCGTGCTGGTTGCCCCGGGGGGGCACCCAGCCCATGGCCTTTTCCTGGGTGGGGCCGCAAGGCTCGAATGGCATTTTGGCCAGCGCTTCTTCCATCTGTTCCACCGTGGGCGACCAGCCCGGCCCGATGCGGTAGACCATCACATTCTTG
>JACCDV010229309.1_pt1 | contig 17309 bp, 14 predicted proteins | sample 7446131 | NCBI WGS metagenome assembly JACCDV01 (sample SAMN15323448, study PRJNA562643) | freshwater metagenome | isolation source: river surface water | place: USA:Blue River Watershed | collected 2017-08-17 | reverse complement strand
TTAAATGCTATCCATTTTTCAGTATTTGTTGCGATTGCATTTTTTTATTTTTTAACTCAAGAAGTAAAAACTAAAATCACGCTATTTATCTCTGTATTGTTATTTAGCTTTATCATTTTATTATCATCAAAAAACATCATTTTAGTTGTAATAACCTTAATTGTCATTTACTTCCTTTTTTATTCAAAAATTGCAAATAAGATGCGATTAAGAAACCTGATTGTAATGATAGTCATATTGGGTTTAATGTTTTCTTTTGGAAAAATAAAGGAACGATTTCAACTAGAGTTTCAAACAAATACAAACAAGAGTTTAAGTAGTAATGTAATTAAAGGATTACCTCAAGGAGTTCATAATGTTAGTATATATGAAGCTTGGTTTAATGAAAGTTTTACGCCTAATGATTTTTTCCCAGGTACTGCATTTAGAGTGTATCAAACAAGATTATTTTTAGAGTTTCTTCATGAAGAGCCTATTTTTTGGAAAGGATTTGGATTAAATGCCGCCTTAAAGAAAACAGAAGAAAAAGGAAAAAAATACAATGTTTTTCTTGGTGATGAAATTACCGAAGGCTACCAAAAAAAGAATTTTCACAACCAATACATTCAAAATTTTGTTGATTTAGGTGTTGTGGGATTTTTACTATTGTTAGTAATGGTAGTTTTAAATTTAAAAAATGCATTTAAAAGTAAAGATTTTATTCATATTGCTTTTGCAATTCTAATGATAAGCTTATTTTTGACAGAATCTTTTTTATGGAGACAACGAGGTGTTATTTTTTTTATGGTATTTTATTGCCTATTTAACGCTTCAACACAAATTAAACTTGGAAAAAAATAAAATGAAAAGAATATTAATTACAGGTGCAGCAGGTTTTTTAGGATCGCACCTTTGCGATAGGTTTATTAAAGAAGGTTATTATGTTATTGGTATGGATAACCTAATTACTGGTGATTTAAAAAACATTGAACATCTTTTTAAGGATAAAAATTTTGAATTTTATCATCACGATATCACAAAGTTTGTTCATGTTCCAGGCCAATTGGACTATATTTTACACTTTGCTTCACCAGCAAGCCCTATAGATTATTTAAAAATTCCAATTCAAACCTTAAAAGTAGGTTCATTAGGAACACATAATTTGTTAGGCTTAGCTCGAGTTAAAAAAGCCAGAATTCTTATTGCATCAACTTCTGAAGTATATGGAGATCCATTAGTTCACCCACAAACGGAAGAATATTATGGAAATGTAAACACCATTGGTCCAAGAGGTGTATATGATGAAGCAAAACGTTTTCAAGAATCTATTACTATGGCCTATCATACTTTTCATGGAGTAGAAACTAGAATCGTAAGAATTTTTAATACTTACGGACCACGAATGCGATTAAATGATGGTCGAGTTATTCCTGCATTTATTGGTCAAGCGTTAAGAGGTGAAGATTTAACTATTTTTGGTGATGGTAGTCAAACTCGTTCATTTTGTTATGTAGACGATCAAGTGGAAGGTATTTTCAGATTATTACACTCAGATTACCATTTACCAGTGAATATTGGAAATCCAGATGAAATTACAATTAAAGAATTTGCTGAAGAAATCATAAAATTAACAGGAACAAATCAAAAAGTGGTGTATCATCCATTACCAATCAATGATCCAATGCAAAGACAACCTGATACTACTAAAGCTAAAGAAATATTAGGCTGGGAAGCAAAAGTATCCAGAGCTGAAGGAATGAAAATCACATATGAATATTTTAAAACACTTTCATCTGAAGAGTTATTAAAGGAAGAGCATAAAGATTTTTCTAAATTTATCTACTAATTCATGCAAAAAGGAAGATATTCCAAATACATTCGTCCATTAAGTATTCTAATAGATTTAATTTTAGTACTTGGTTTAATGCCTTTCTTTTTTAAAGGCTTAGACATTAGTTTCTCGTTTTTTGGATGTTATCTTATAATTACATGGATTATAGTTTCTTTTTTTGCATCATTTTATAATGTTTACAGGTTTACAACTCCAGTCGAAATTCTTAGTAAAATAGCCAAACAAAGTGTGTTTTTTATTTTACTAATAATTGCTTTTTTCCCATTTAATAAGGAAATAATTTTTAGTGGTAAAGCTATAGCATTATATTCCATAGCATTGTTTTCAATTATTATCATAATTAAAAGTTTATTATTTTATTATTTAAAAAAATATAGAATAGTAACTGGAAATAATTTTAGAAATGCCGTCATTATTGGATATAGTAAAGAAGCTACTGATTTAAAACGAATTTTTGAAGAAAGACCAGATTATGGATATCGATTTAAAGGATTCTTTTCTGATAAAAAAAATAATGAAAATATTATTGGAAAAGTTGATGTTATTAAAGCATTTTCGTTAGAAAATAAAATAGACGAAATTTATTGTTCTTTAAACGAACTGTCTGATGAAAAATTAAAAGACTTGGTTGAGTTTGGCGATGAAAACAATATTGTTATAAAATTTATTCCTGATTCAAAAGCAATTTTTTCTAAAAACTTAAAGATTGATTATTATGAACTTTTTCCAGTTTTATCATTACAAAAAACTGCGCTTCATGATCCTTTAATCAAAAATTTTAAAAGAGCTTTTGATTTTGTTTTTTCTTTAATTGTAGTCATCTTACTTCTTTCATGGTTAACTCCATTAATGGCTCTACTTATAAAATTAGAATCTAGAGGCCCTGTTTTCTTTAAACAAAGTAGACCAGGATTAGATGAACAAGAATTTTTATGTTATAAGTTCAGGTCAATGAAAGTAAACGTAACTACTGAAAAAGAAGCTTCTAGGAATGACCCAAGAGTAACAAAAATTGGCCGTTTTATTAGAAAAACTAGCATTGATGAATTACCACAATTTTTTAATGTTTTACTAGGTGACATGTCGGTTGTAGGACCTAGACCCCATTTATGGTCTCAAAATAAGACATATGGTAGCAAGATTAAAAAATATATGGTGCGTCATTATGTAAAACCTGGAATTACAGGATTAGCTCAAGTTAAAGGTTATAGAGGTGAAATTGAAACCGAAAGCGATATGATAAATCGTATAAAATTTGATGTTTATTATATTGAAAATTGGTCACTATTAATGGATATTAAAATTATAATTCAAACGGTTGTAAACATTTTTAAAGGAGAAGAAAAAGCCTACTAATGAACGCTTTAGTTTCTATAATTACACCAACTTATAATTCCGCAAATTTTATTGCTGAAACCATTCAATCGGTACAAAATCAAACGTATCAAAAATGGGAGATGATTATTGTGGATGATGGCTCTTCTGATGAAACAGAAATGGTTATTTTATCCATAATCCAAAACGACAACCGTATCCAATTTTATAAATTAACCCAAAATTCAGGTCCAGCTGTAGCTCGAAATACAGGAATTGAAAAAGCATCAGGAGCTTATATGACGTTTATTGATGCCGATGATATTTGGTTCCCAACCTTCATCGAAAACAACATCAAAACGATTCAAGAAACCGGAATTCCATTCGTATTTTCATCTTACAGAAGAGCCAATGAACAATTAGAATTTATCTATTCTGATTTTATTGTGCCAAACAAAGTTTCGTATACCGATATTCTAAAATCTAATTCCATAAGCTGTTTAACTGCTTTTGTAGATATTAAAAAATTAGGTAAAAAGTATATGCCATTAATCCGAAAACGACAAGATATGGGATTGTGGTTGAACTATTTAAAAGTAATTCCATTCGCTCACGGCATTCAAGAAACGCAAGCGATTTACCGAATCAGAGAAAATTCACTTTCCAGAAAAAAATCGGATTTGATTAAATACCAATGGCAATTTTATAGAGAAGTTGAAAAATTGAATGTTTTTCAATCCGCTTACTATATGTTGCATTGGATGTATCGCGGTTTTATGAAATATAGAAATTAGATTTTAACGCAAAGTTTCAAAGTTTTTCGCAAAGTTCGCAAAATTTAGTCTAGTTAATTTAAGAAGCTTCACTTTTAAAGGTTTAACGTTAAGAGTAATTTGTGCTAATTCGTGAAATGTTCAAAGCATCGACTGAAATTGCTTCAATTTTCCTCTTTTGGTGCGTTCCAAAACTGCTTTTCGATTGTAAGTAAAATGTAATCCTGGCTCTAAATATTTTGCAATTGCTTTTTCTATTTCCAGAATTTGTTCCGAAGTTAATTCCTCCGAACTCACATAATCAATCTCAAAACTATCTAATTTGGTTTGGCGAATAATAAATTCTTTTACGTTTCCGTCGTCTTCAATAATACTTTTGGTTACATAGTAAAACGTTAATCCAGGCGATTTTTTCCCGCTTGGTAAAAGTGCTACATCACTTGTTCTTCCTATTAATTTTTTTAGAATGGGTTTTTTCAATGTGCTTTTTTCATTCAATATTCCAACATCGCCAATTTCATAACGAATAAAAGGATGCGCTTTATTATACAACGAAGTAATCACTACTTTTCCTTCTTTTCCATACGGAACCGGTTGATTGTTTTCATCCAAAATTTCTACAAATAAAGTTTCCGAATTCACTTGCCATTCATTTTTCGGATTTTGAAAAGCAATCAAATCTAATTCCGAAGCGCCATATTCATTCACAACAGGAATTCCCAAATGTTTTTCAAGCAAAATTTTATCTTCTTCAAACAACATTTCTGAAGTCACCATGCAAACTTTCAAGGTTGGACAAACATCGGTTAAAATGATATTTTGCGCTTGTAAATATTTTCCAAAAAGCACAATCGAACTCGTGTAACCATTGATGTAATCGAATTTTTTGGTTTTAAAATGTTCTAAAACACCATCTAAAACTTTGTCCGATAAATCAAAAATTGGGAAACGATATCTTTTGCTTAAAAAATCTTTTAAACGTTCTTTTCTGTACCCAATTAAATCCAACGGAATCCCATAAAATCGCGCCTGATACGACGAATTGAAATCAACACCATACCAACCAAAACGATGAATTATGGAAGCCCAAGTTATCGCATGTGCTTCTTTATCCTTAGCAAAAACAAACGGATCTCCACTCGAACCTGAAGTTTTATTCACAAAAACCGTTTTCTCAGAATAACCTCTGGAAAGTCGGTCTTTTAAAGGTTTTTGCAAATCTTTTTTGGTTAGAACAGGTAAATCATTCCATCCCGAAACTTCGGGATCAAAAGTTTCTTTTCCCACTAAATTCTTATAAAAAGCATTGTTTTTCAAATGAAATTCCACAATTTCTCGTTTTTTAGTTTCGAGATAATCGGGATAATCTGCTTCCGAAATTTTTAGAATTTTCTCAAAATCAGCCTGAGCTTTCGCAATAGGAAAACCGCTTAATTTTAAAGAAAGATGAAACAAGTTGAACATTTGTTGGAATTTATTCAAAAGTACTAAATCTGAAAATAATCTTTCTTCTTTTTTCTTTTTTCTTTCTTCTTAAGAAATAGTACTTTTGCCAAACAACATAACAACACACAAAATGACTATTTTACTACTTGGTTCTGGCGGTCGTGAGCACGCACTGGCTTGGAAAATGCTTCAATCTTCAAAATGTACTTCTCTTTTTGTTGCGCCTGGAAATGCAGGAACTGCAACCATAGCAAAAAATGTAGATTTAAATCCGAATAATTTTGATGCAGTTAAGGCTTTTGTTTTACAAGAAAAAGTGGAAATGGTAGTGGTGGGACCTGAAGATCCATTGGTTTTAGGAATTTATGATTTCTTTAAAAATGATGTAGAAATCAATCATATTCCAGTAATCGGACCATCAAAAGTGGGAGCACAATTAGAAGGAAGTAAAGAATTTGCGAAAGAATTTTTAGTTAAACACAACATTCCAACCGCTCGTTACGAAAGTTTCACCAAAGAAACTGTTGAAAAAGGTTGTCAATTTTTAGAGACTTTAGAAGCTCCTTACGTTTTAAAAGCAGACGGATTAGCTGCCGGAAAAGGTGTTTTAATCTTATCTGATTTAGAAGAAGCGAAAACCGAATTACGAAATATGTTGGTGGGAGCTAAATTTGGACAAGCAAGTTCAAAAGTAGTTATCGAAGAATTTTTAGACGGAATCGAATTAAGTTGTTTCGTTTTAACCGACGGAAAATCATATAAAGTATTACCAACAGCAAAAGATTATAAACGAATCGGAGAAGGCGATACTGGATTAAATACAGGTGGAATGGGAGCCGTATCTCCGGTACCATTTGCAGATGCAGTTTTATTAGAAAAAATCGAAACGCGAATTGTAAAACCAACCATTGCTGGTCTACAAAAAGACGGAATCGAATATAAAGGATTTGTTTTCATTGGATTAATCAACGTGAAAGGCGAACCTATGGTTATCGAATACAATGTTCGTATGGGCGACCCTGAAACGGAAGTGGTAATGCCAAGGTTGAAAAGTGATTTAGTCGAAATTTTTGAAGCCATTGCAAACCAAGAATTAGAGAAAATCACATTAGAAATCGATGAAAGAGCAGCTACAACTATCATGGTAGTTTCAGGCGGTTATCCAGAAGACTATGAAAAAGGAAAAGAGATTTTTGGATTAGAAAACATCACCGATTCTATCCCATTTCATGCAGGAACAAAATTAGAGAACGGAAAAGTTGTAACTAATGGAGGTCGTGTAATTGCTGTAACTTCGTATGGAAATGACTTTCAAGAAGCCATAAAAAAATCTTATCAAAGTATAGCAAAACTACAATTTGATAAGATGTATTTTAGAAGAGATATTGGTAAGGATTTATAATCCTTGCTAATATCTTAAGATTATTTTAAAAATGAGTGTGCAGTTGTATCTTGCTCATCTTCATTGTTTGCTTTGAAGATGTTTAATTGCTTAATCCAGTATGTCATAGCTGCACAACAGATAATAATAAAAATCCAGTTTAAGATATTTGCAGTCCACCAACTAGTTAATTCAAGTTCTCTTAACCAATCCATAGGTAAGAATAAAAAATCTACGAAAAGTGATTGTATTCCTTCAAAAAATGATTTCATTTTGATAAAGTATTATATTTACACCACAAAAATATAAAATATTCTAATGTTAGCAAGCATTTTTAGTAAAACAAGACCATTTAATTATTTAGTAGTAGGTATTCTATCGCTTTTTTTCTTTTCTCTAAAGATAATTACGCTTGCGCAACCTAATGCTGATTGGATTTACTATGCTGAAGAGTTTGGTTTGTATCTGCTACTTTTTGCGTCATTATTCATTTTAAATTTTATTACACTTAAGAACGAATTAACTAAAAGCAATAATTACGCCTTATTGTTGTTTTTTATTTTTCTTTTATTTTTTTCTTCAATTTTCCAAAATAAAAATATTATCATCTCTAATTTTTTGTTGCTTTTAGCATTAAGAAGACTTATTTCTTTAAAATCCTTGCTTCAAACCAAAGAGAAAATTTTTGATGCTTCATTTTGGATTTTCTTAGCGGCATTGTTTCACTTTTGGAGTATTTTTTATATTGTTTTGGTATTTATAGCTGTCATTCTTCACGTTTCTAAAGATTATCGAAATTGGATAATTCCTTTCATAGCTTTATTTGCTGTAACCATCTTGTTTTTCCTTGCAAATAGTATTTTAGATAATACTTTAATGAGTACCCTTTTAAGTAAAACGTATATTAGTTTTGATTTTTATTATTTTGATAATATTTTTCAGCGAATTGCTTTAGCTTTATTTACTTCAATAAGTTTGTTTTTCTTTGTAACACATGTTTTTGATGTGCCAAATAAAGCTTTGAACATGCAATCGTCACACAAAACAATTTTATTTTCTTTTATTTTAGGTGTTGGAATATATGTTCTTTCGGCAAATAAAAATAATGGTTGTTTAGCATTCTGCTTTGGACCTTTAGCTATTATTGGGGCTAATTTTATTGAAAAGATAGAAAACAATTGGGTAAAAGAAATAGTAGTTTATGCCTTGTTAGCATTCGGAATTTTCTTTTTTATAATGCAATTATAATTTAATTCCGTAAGCCAAATCTCCAGCATCACCTAAACCAGGAACGATGTAATTGTGTTCGTTTAATTTTTCATCTAAAGCTGCTACCCATAAGTGACAATTTGAAGGAACGTTTTTCTCTAAGTATTCAATTCCTTCAGGAGTTGCAATTACAACCGCAATGTGAATTTCTTTTGGTTTTTGTTCCAAATGTAATTTATGAAGTACAGCTACCAAAGATTGTCCAGTAGCTAACATTGGGTCAATTAAAATCAGATTTTTTCCTTCGAAAGATGGCGCTGCTTGATATTCTACCAAAATTTCAAATTTATCATCGTTGTCATAATGATGACGATAAGCCGAAACAAATCCGTTTTCTGCATTATCAAAAAAACTCATAAAACCTTGATGTAAAGCTAAACCAGCACGAAGAATAGAACATAAAACTACAGGTTCTGCAATAGTTGTGGTGTGTTTGATGCCAAGAGGTGTTTGCACATCGATATTTTTATAATCAAGCGTTTTACTTAATTCGTATGCCATTATTTCTCCAATACGCTCAATATTTTTTCTAAAGCGCATGCTGTCGTTTTGGATGTTTACATCGCGAATTTGCGCTAAAAAATGATTAAGAATACTATTTTGTTCAGAGATATAATGAATGTGCATTGATTTTATTTTTTGTAATTCAGGATAAAAGTACAAAAAATCGCTATTTTTGTATCAATTTAAAAGAGATAATTATGTTTGCTGAATTTGCATTTCCCATTTTTGAACTAAGTATCAACACATATCACATTATTGACGATGTGTATCAACCCGTTGTTAATCCTTATGAAAAAGGAACTATTGAGTATTTGTTATTTGCAAAAAATTGGGTAGATACGGTGCAATGGCATTATGAAGATATCGTTCGTGATCCAAATATTGATCCAATAGCAGCTTTAGATTTGAAACGTAAAATTGATGCTTCAAACCAAGTTCGAACAGACATGGTAGAATATATCGATAGTTATTTCTTAGACAAATACAAAGACGTTCAAGTAAAACCAAATGCAAAAATCAATACGGAAAGTCCGGCTTGGGCAATTGACCGTTTGTCGATTTTGGCTTTGAAAATTTACCACATGAACGAGGAAGCAACTCGTGCAGAAGCTACGGCGGAACACAGAGCAAAATGTCAAGAAAAATTGAATGTATTGTTAGACCAAAAGAACGATATGTTTACTTCAATTAGTCAATTAATTGAAGATATCGAAGCGGGTGACAAATACATGAAAGTCTACAAACAAATGAAAATGTACAACGATGAGGAGTTAAATCCAGTGTTGTATCAAAATAAAAAATAGCCATCATTTGATGTCTAAACCAAAACACATATTGGTAATAAGGCTCTCAGCCATGGGTGATGTTGCAATGACAGTTCCTGTGTTGAGAGCCTTAGTTTTGCAATATCCAGAAGTAAAAATTACGGTAGTTTCCCGACCATTTTTTCAACCTTTTTTTGACGGAATTCCCAATGTAGACTTCTTTGGTGTAGATTTGAAAGAACGTCACAAAGGTTTCTTAGGTTTACTTCGATTATTTTCCGATTTACGAAAATTAAATATTGATTTGGTTGCTGATTTACACAATGTTCTTCGCTCTAAAGTTGTTCGAACATTATTCGCTTTAAGCGGAAAAAAAGTGGCTGCAACGGATAAAGGTAGAGCCGAAAAGAAAACATTAACAAGTTTAACCAATAAAGTTTTTGCTCCGGTTAAACCAATGGTAGAAAGACATGTTGAAACCCTCAAACAACTTGGTTTTTCAGTTGACTTAATGAATCCTCAGTTTCCTGAAAAAGCAATATTATCAGATGAAATTCTTTCTATTACAGGATCAAAAAATCAAAATTGGATTGGAATTGCGCCTTTTGCACAATACGAAAGTAAAGTGTATCCGTTGGATTTAATGCAACAAGTAGTTAATGGTTTAGCTGAAGATAAAAACCAAAAAATCTTTTTATTTGGTGGCGGCGAAAAAGAAATTCAGATACTAAATCAATTGCAAAATCTACATGAAAATGTTATTGTTTTAGCTGGAAAACTAAAATTCAAACAAGAATTAGATGTAATTTCTTATTTAGACATTATGCTTTCTATGGATTCAGGAAATGCGCATATTGCTGCGATGTTAGGCGTAAAAGTCATTACCCTTTGGGGAGCAACGCATCCTTATGCGGGTTTTAAACCATTCAATCAACCTGATGATTTTTGTTTGACTTCAGATAGAGCGCAATATCCATTATTACCAACATCCATTTATGGAAACAAAAAAATGGACGGCTATGAAGACGTGATGCGAACTATTTTACCAAATACAATCATTGAAAAAATAAAAAAAGTCGTAACCATTTAATTTGTTACGACTTTAATAAAAATCAAACTATAAATTATTTTTTTAATTCTTTAATTAATAATTTTAACTCTTCTATTTCTTTTTTTAATTCTTCTATTTGAGTTTGTTGCTCTTGGATTGCTTTTACAGTAACAGGAATAATATCACTGTAGTTTACACCTAAATGCTCGTTTTTAACCTCTTTAAAATCACCATTTTCATTAGCAGGAACCCAACTATGAGTTTGAACAACTTCTGGTAGAATTTCTAATAATTGTTGCGCTGAAAAACCAATTTTCTTTTCCTGTTTATCTAGAGGAATATTTGTTTTTCCTAATTTGTAGTTTTTCCAATTATAAGTGATTGTTTTAAGTTTCAATATTTCATTTAAACCATAATTCAATGGTTGAACATTTGTTTTTAAATTCATATCAGACGTTGTAATTACACCATTTGTTGCATAAACGGCTCCCCATCTTCTATTCGTTTTTCCTAATGTATTTCCAAAAGAACTTGTTTCGTCAGTCATAGGACTAAAACCAGAACCTTCAAAAAACAATTCGTTTGTTCCATCAACAAAATATTCAATTGAACCAATTCCTACAGCTGAACCTCCTGAATTTGAATTACTAAACCCAGCAACAAAATCTTTAGTAAACGTTGTACTACCTGTATCATTAAAAGTAGTACCATCGTCAGAATCCATAAATGCGTCATCTCCAAAATGGATATAATTATCATCAAATCGAGTATCCATTATTTTTCGATCAGATCCTTGTATAATCATCTCGCCAGGAAAAGCCGCTGATGTGCTACTACTAAATGTTAAATCATTTGTGTCTAAATTTAGCGTTGTTCCTTGAGTTAAAGTCCCTCCAAGTCGAACTGTAGAACCCGTTAATGTTAATCCGTTTGTATATGTATTTGATCCACTTCCAGAAGGTAAAGTAACAGAGTTTCCGTTTGATATAGAAAGGGTACTACCAACAAGACTCAATGTTTGGCTGTCTGTTCCACTTCCACCTGCAGTTGGAGTTTGCCAATATCCATTTCCATTGGCATCAGATGTTAATACTTTACCAGCTGCTTGCGTTCCGTCTTCTAATCTAAAAGCATATGATCCAGGTATTGGTGCAGAAGGGATTGATAATGAAACATTGTCAATTGCCGCCGGAAATTGATTGTGGGTAGAACTATCATTGCGCCATTCAAATACAATACGCATTGTACTGCCTGCAAAGCTGCTAATATTTAATGCTGTATTTGAATAGGTTGTCCAACTGTTTTGTTGATTAAAATTTGTACCAACTTGAATTCTCCCAGCAGCAGCAGTAATTTGTGTTCCTGACACTGGAGTAAATGAAGAAGGAACTAGCCAAACTCTGAAATAATCATAATCTGTTCCAGATAATCTTTCACCATTACATCTCCAATCAAATGAAAATGTTGAAGTTGTTGTTCCTGAAGGAATAGCTACATCTTTGTAAGCAAAAGTAACATTGGCTTGTGTTCCATATGCGTTTGTAGTTCCACTATCGTTTGAAATATAAATTCCATTAGCAGGATTTCCAGCCGCACTTCCATACCTCCAATTGTTGTGTGATGCTGTTGCGCTATTTACAAATGTAAAATCATTTGTTGTAAAATTTTGATTCAAAAGAGATGTTGTTCCAGCACTAGGTAACGTGGTATTTCCAAAAACGTGAAGTGTGGCTGTTGGATTAGTTGTATTGATACCAACTTGACTTTGAATTGTTAAGTAAAAAAATAATGTAACAAGAAGATAATATTTTTTCATAAAATTATTTTTATTTGCCGCAAAGGTACTATCTGTCGTTTTTTTTCCGTAATTTTATACGTCTAATATTAAGGAATTTGGACAAATTTCCTTAATGTTGTAAAGGATATTTTATGTCGAATTTTTTTTTAATATTAATTGTAACCACAGTATTTATACTCGGATTTTTCTCTTTTTTATGTGTAAAAAGGAAAATATCTTTTATAAATGTTTCATTCTATCTTGTTTGGTTTTTGGTCTTTATTAGTATTATAATTGCCACAGAAAAGAATTCTAATTTTAATGAAAATATCATAAGTACTTTTGCGTTACTTTTTTTTGTTTGGCTTACCTTATTACCTACTTTATTGTATGCAATTGTTGTTAACAAGACACAACAGAAAACAATTAGTATTAAATACTTTTATATTCCTATTTCACTTTTTTTAATTAATTTTTTTTCACTTTTATTTTTTTATTTTTCAGAAGATTCCAAATCCTTTGCAAATGAGTTTATTGAGAACATTGTAACGTATACAAATTATTTTGTAATGTTTTTTGTTTTTCCTATTTCTACGATTTATTTTGTAGTAAAATCTATAAACGAGGTTTTTATTAAAAATAAAAATCAATCTATTTTGAATAGATTTAAACTTCCCGAGTTTTTATTTATTTTAGTTTATTTTGTTTTTATTTTTTCATTTTTAATAAATTATATTTTCCCACATATTTTAATTAAAGGAATATTAATTATTTATTTTCCATTATCAGCATTCTTTCTTTTCAAAATTAACAGCATTGATTCTGTTGAAAATCAAGATACTCTAGATGCTACTTTTATTTCTATAAACGACAATCTAATTAGTGCTTTAGAACACGATTTAATCTATTTAAATCAAGATATTAATATCAAGGAGTTTGCTAAAACTATTGGAACAAACGAAAAATATTTATCTCAATTAATTAATAAAAAATACAAAACCAGTTATTCAAATTTTATTAATAAATACAGAGTAGAACATGCGAAAAAGATGTTGATAAATAATGAATTTGATAACTACACAATTCAGTCTATTGGACTAATGTCGGGATTTAAGTCAAAATCAAGTTTTAATCTAACCTTTAAAAAGATTTCGGGTATTACTCCAACAGAATTTAAGATGAATAAAGGAGCAAAATAGCTCCTTTACACAATTAGTAAATAGCATTTTTGCATCAAAATCCTAAATGAACTAAAATATAATTTTTTAGCATATTGTGCATAAATCTTTCAAAATCATTATTTACAGAAATTGTCGTAAACAATGTAGTGTCACAAATTCCATCATCACAAATAAATAATGCTCTGTGGTTTTCTCCACATACCCAAATAGCGGGAGTATCATCTGCATATCTTGCTAATACAATAGAACCAGGAGGTAGTGAATAACCTGCATTTAATTTTGCACTTACAGCATTTGACGAACCAGTACTTTCTAGTGTTACGCCAGAAGGTGATGTTCCCCAAAACACACTTGACAATGACGGTACACCTGTATATGATATTGTTGCGCTAGATGCAAAAGTCCCTGTTCCTCCAAATGCTTGATGAATTCGGTCGGCAGTTGTAATCGCATTTGCATTATGTGCATCTAAAGTTATGATTGCTATACCACCTAAAGAAACATAATCTCTTATTCTTTGGCAATCTGCAACTGTTCTTGCAGCTGCAGAAACATGATGTGGACCTAATGCAATAATGTCTCTTGTGTTTTTCATAGTAAGTGCTGAAATACCACCATTAAATGTAGAAGTAAAATCACTAGTTGCTAATCCGCCTATTGTATTAAACACACCTGTTGGACCATAATTTCCTGGTACATATTGTTGCGGAAATCTTCTTGCAGCACCACCCGCACTTGAATTGTCTATATAATCTATGGTAATTACTCTACCATTAACTCTTATTGAAAAGGCACAAGTTTGTCCTCCAAATGAAATGGTAAATGTTGCCCAACCTGACGAAGAGGGTGTACCTGTAACCGAAAATGATAAGTTCCCATTTCCTGAAGCTAAAGTTCCAGGTGTTAAGGTTGCTGTCAAGTCTGTCACTCCTGTTGAGTTTATAGTTTGTGTTGGATAAGCTACGCCATTTCCTCCAGTATATGGTAATGTTGTAGTTCCTGAATAATTACTTAGTTGTGTTGCTGTAGTAGGCGAATGTGTTGCAGCACTACAGTTTAAACCAGTTACTATTGGACTTCCACTAATTACAATTTGAACATCTGCGCCAGAACAACCTAGATTTGTTATAAAATTACTTAGATTGAAACGAGCATTTCCTGAAGCATTAGGCGTTCCAGTTACATTAAAAATTAATGTTCCACCAGTTGGATTTGTACAGCCAGCAGGTAAAACAGCTGTTAATCCTGAAACTGTAGTTGATGTAAGAGTTTGTTCGGCATAGCAACCACCATTTCCGCCAGCAGGATAGGTTACGGTAATAGTTCCTGTGTAAGGCGAACCATTAATCCCCGTTGCCGGACTTTCCACAACAGCTGTTGAACAGGTTATAGGCGCAATACTAGCTTTATTGATGGTTACTGTGAAACTACAACTCTTACCATCAAATGTAAAAGGAAATGTTGCAGTAGCTGTTGTTGAAACTGATACAAAAGGGTCGGGAGTACCAGTTACTGTAAAAGTGAAATTTCCCGCTCCAGTTGCTAAAGTTCCTGCGTTTAAAGTTGCGCTTAAACCTGTAACTCCTGTTGAAGCAATTGACGTTCCGGCAGAATAAGCTACACCATTTCCGCCAGCGTAAGGAACGGTTACTGTTTTATTATAGGGTAAACCTGCAATTCCATTTCCGGCTGGTGTAACTGTGAAAGGAGCAGTACAAGGAATAGAAGCAATAGTAGGACCGTTAACAGTTATAGAAAAAGAACAACTTAATCCTCCAAAAGAAATTGCAAAATTAGCCGTTCCGCTTGAAGTTGGTGTTCCCGAAATGACATAAGTTAAATTTCCAGTTCCGTTAGTCAGCGTTCCTCCTTGTAAAGTTGCGGTTAATCCTGTAACCCCTGTTGAAGCAATTGGATAACCGGAAGGATATGAACCTCCATTTCCGCCAGTATATGGAATAGTAGCATTTCCAGAATAACTCACACCAACAGCGCCTGCACTTGCAGTTACTCCGGCACAATTTAAAATCGAAATAGTAGCGTCACAAAGTGAATGCCAAGCAGAACTTTTATAATATTGGAAACAATTAATAGTGGTGTTGTAAATCATTAATCCGGTAGCTGGCGAAGTAATAGCATCTCGTTGAGCTGTTGTTAATCTTGGCACAAGAAATCCTTGTGTTGTACTAGTAAGATCTAAAATAGAACTCGCATGTGGATTGGTTGTTCCAATTCCAACTTGTGCAAAACATTGAATTGTGCAAAATGCGATAATTGTTAATAAAGATTTTTTCATAATCACTTGTATTTTGATGCAGGTCAAAACTACTTCTGTTGAAAATGATTAGAAAATACTATATGTTTGTATTCTGTGAATTTAAACAAATTCCGTATATTTAAACATCAATTAACTTAAAATACAGCCTAATTTAATGTCATTATTACTTCCCATTTTAACTGCTTTTGTGTTAGCAATTCTCTTTTTATTTAGGGGAAATGGCAAGCAAAATAAGACTTCGCAGTTTTTAGGATTGTATTTTTTACTTTGGGCTTTTGCTATTTCGTGTTTCTTTTTGGCAACTGAAAAGCTAACTTGGCTTCCCGAGAAGATTTCGGATGTAATTATGTTACTTTTCTTTGTTTTTCTACTTGCAATTCCACCTACGATTTATCTTTATAGTGCTTTTTTGGCCAGAATTCGTCAAAACAGAAACGTAAAACACTATTATGTGGTGTTTTTACTTTTCTTCATTAATGCATTTTCTTTTTTATATATGGATTCGAAAAAGAATCTTTTTATGAAAGAAATGACCGAAAAAGTATTGACGTATTCCAATTATTTGGCACTGCTTTTCGTGTTTCCTTTATTGAGTATTTATTATCTGTTTTTATCCATTTCTGTCTTTAAAAAGTATAAAAGAGAAAAACAATTGGATACTACTTCGCCTGGAATTCATCCTGATAAATTGCTTCACTTTATTTTAGGTTATGTTATTTTTATGGTTCTGTTGCTAATAAGTCTAACAGGGATTTTACCTAAATTTTTAAAATTATCTTTCGAATTGTACTCTGCAGCTTATTTTATTTATGTGGGTTACATCAGTTGGAAACAAGAAAAATTGGATTTTGAAGTTGTACAAGAACAAAAAGAAGCTAAAGAATCGGAAACTTTTGCACCATTTTTTGAAGGATTAGAAGAAAAGTTAGGTGCCATAATGAAAGAAGAAAAACCATTTTTAGATCCCAAACTTACTTTGAATCAGTTGGCTAAGAAAATCGGAAGTAATGAAAAATATCTGTCACTTTTCTTAAACTCTAAGTACGAAATGAATTTTGCCACTTACATCAATTCTTATCGAATTGAAGAAGCAAAACAACTTTTAGTACAAAAAGAAACCGCCAATTTCACTATCGAAACAATAGCAAATATGGCGGGATTTCATTCTAAATCTTCTTTTAATACTGCTTTTAAAAAAGCGACTGGTAAGACTCCTTCTGAGTTTAAAAACTTTTAAACATCATCAAAATCAATCTTAATTGTAGCTGTTGTTGGATGTGCTTGACAAGCCAATGTTAATCCTTCTGCTAGTTCTGCATCGGATAAAATTTGGTTCTTTTTCAAGACCGCTTCACCTTCTGTAATTCTACAAATACAACTGCTGCAAATTCCACCTTGACAAGAATATGGAACATCTAAACCTTGTTTCAACGCCGCTTCTAATAAAGTTTGCTTTTGACTCATTTCGAAAGTCGTTTCTTCATCATCAACTAAAATCGAAATTTTAGTGTGACCATCAGCACTTGCAACGGTTTCTCCTTCGTTTGATGAGGTAGAGAACAATTCGAATTTAATATCAGAACTTGAAACATTATTTTCTTTCAAGGTATCCGAAACCAAATTAATCATCTCTTCAGGTCCACATAAATAGAATTTTGAGAATTCCATTTCAGCATGTTTGTTTTTCAAGATGAAGTTTACCGTTGATTTATCAATTCGACCAAACAAAGCATTATCAGC
>JACCDV010379163.1_pt1 | contig 17310 bp, 16 predicted proteins | sample 7446131 | NCBI WGS metagenome assembly JACCDV01 (sample SAMN15323448, study PRJNA562643) | freshwater metagenome | isolation source: river surface water | place: USA:Blue River Watershed | collected 2017-08-17 | reverse complement strand
GGAGCGAGTGAGGGATTGAAAGTTGGCTTGAACGTGATTGCGATGTTGATCGGATTTATTGCTCTCATTGCCTTGGTTGATTTAGGATTAGGACATATTGGAAATTGGATTAACGTGCCCGAATTATCGATGAACTTGATTTTAGGAAAGGTATTTTCTGTATTTGCTTTTGCGATGGGTGTTCCGGCACAGGATGTGGAAGTGGCAGGGGCTTTGATGGGCAAGAAAATGGTGGTGAATGAGTTTGTGGCTTATTTGGATATGGTGAAATTAAAGGCGACGTTGGACCCTAAAACCATTGCCATTACGAGTTTTGCCTTGTGCGGATTTGCGAATTTTTCATCGGTAGCCATTCAAATTGGGGGTATCGGAGAATTGGCGCCAACCCGTCGTTCAGATTTAGCGAAATTGGGCTTTAAGGCCTTAATTGCAGGTACTTTGGCGTCTTATTTATCAGCAACTTTAGCTGGTTTATTATTGTAATATGCGTATTGATCCCGAAACCGTCGAGCGAATAAAGCAAACGGCTGCTGTTGCAGACGTGATTGGGGATTATGTGAGTGTTAAGAAAAAAGGTGCGAATTATTGGGCTTGTTGTCCCTTTCATGGGGAGAAGACCCCTTCATTTTCTATTTCTCCCAGCAAAGGAATTTACAAGTGTTTTGGTTGTGGAAAGGCCGGTGATTCGGTGCGCTTTATCATGGATATTGAGGGGCTTGGATATGGAGAAGCCCTACGTCATTTAGCCAAAAAATACGGGATTGATATTCAGGAGGAGGAGATGACGGATGACCAACTTCTTCGTCAGAATGAGCGGGAGAGTTTGTTGATCATCCTCGAATATGCCAAAGAATTTTTCAAGAAGCAGTTAACGGAGTCCGACGAGGGCAAGTCAATTGCTTTACCTTACTTTAAGGAAAGAGGTTTTTCGGATGCGACGATTCAAGCTTTTGATTTGGGTTATAGTCCCGAAGGTTGGGATGTCTTTTTAAAGACTGCTTTGAAGCACGGATTTAGCCAAGAGATTATTGAGAAGGCGGGTTTGGTGACCAATAAAAACGATGAGGGTAAGGTCTATGATCGTTTCCGAAATCGAGTTATTTTCCCCATTCACAGTGTCGCTGGGAAGGTTATCGCCTTTGGGGCGCGGATTTTAAAATCGGATGCGAAGAATCAGGCCAAATACCTGAATTCACCCGAGACGGTCGTTTATCACAAGTCGGCAACTCTCTACGGCATCGCCCAAGCGAAAAATGAAATTCGCCAAAAAGACGTTTGTTATTTGGTAGAAGGTTATACCGATGTAATTTCCTTGCATCAGGCCGGCATTAAAAATGTTGTGGCCTCATCGGGTACGTCCTTGACGATTGAGCAGATTAAATTAATTGGTCGTTTTACGAATCACGTTACCGTGCTTTACGATGGGGACTCTGCGGGTATCAAGGCAGCCTTGCGTGGAATGGACTTGATTTTGGAAGAGGGCTTGCAAGTGAATCTGGTGGTTTTCCCGGAAGGGCAGGATCCTGATTCCTTTGTTCGCTCTATTGGTTCTGAGGCTTTTATCGAATACATTCAGAAAGAGGCCCGGGATGTGATTTCCTTTCAGGCAAATCTTTTCATGAAGGAAGCGGGGGATGATCCCTTCAAGAAATCGGAATTAATTAAGGAAATGGTTCAAAGCATTTCCAAGATTCCGGATGCTATTCAACGGAGTTTATTCATCCAAAAAACGTCTCAATTGATGCGTTTGGAGGAAGATGTGTTGTTGGCCGAAATGAATAAACTTCATTTCAAGAAGGCCCAGCAAAAAGCCATGCCGACCATCTCGCCTCAAAATGAAGCGGAAATACAGGCTTTGTTTGAGCCAGGTCCTGAGGTAGATGCACCTTTGGAGGTTCAGAATTTGGCCTATTACCAAGAATTGGAATGCATGCGTTTATTGGTGAATTATGGCCACATGGAGATTAGTCCGGAGAAGGCACCTGGGGTGAGTTTATTGCAATATCTTTTACACGAGTTGGAGGAGGTACAATTTCAAACACCTTTGTTTCAAGGTATCATGGAGACTTGTCGCTCGGAATTCGCTCGTGGCGTGATTCCGGAGCCGTCCTATTATTTGCATCATCCGGAGGAGGAGGTACAGCGTTTTGCGATTGATGCCTCGTCGGATAAGCATACTTTGTCAACGGTTTGGCGCGATCGTCATGAGATTCGTGTCAAAAAGGATGAGGAATTATTGGAAGATTTTGCTTACAAGAACATCCTTCGATTACGTAAGGTCTACAATGATCAACACATTCAGGATGTGATGGAGCGGATGGAGAAGTACGAGGGAGATCCGAATGACATGAACGATTTATTGGTTGAATTCATCCAATTGAAGGAAATTCAGAAAAATATTTCACAGGAATTGGGTACGGTTGTCGAAAAATAGCTATTTTGGTCCTGCTAATATGAAAAGAATTCTATCCATTATGCTATTATTCGTTCTCCTGTATCAGGCGGGCGGCTTTGCATTGCGTTTTATTGCGCAGGATTCGGATTCATTTGTGGCAGGGGAGACGGTGATCGTTGAAATGCCGATATCCTTGCCTTATTCAACCGATTGGCAGGCCCCACAAGAAGTTTCTGGAGAGATTCGTCAGGGAGATAATTTCTATCAAATGAAGGACCAACAGGTCATTGATGGTAAATTGGTGACGACTTTGGTGGCCGACCAAAATGCCCGTGATCGCTTTTTTGATTTGGCTGCACAGGTGAATGAGCATATGTCAGACCAACCGGAGAAGGCTCCTGCTAAATCGAAATTAATCAATACCCTCGTTAAAGAATATTGTTCACATGCGTCTGCATGGGTTCTTTATGTCATGGAATGGCCGACAAGTTCTTTGTCGTCATCTCATCCTGTTTTATCTACCACAGCTATATCTGCTGATTTCTTCTCGCCGCCCCGGCAAGCTTAAATTTCTCAATACACGCTATTTAGTAACCCTTGATTATTGATCAAAGGGAATTTTACACGTATTTTAAATTTAAGCAAAGTGAAAAAATATTTATTATCACTCCTTTTGGTAGGAGTAGTTACGTCTGTTGTTTTCGGCCAAGGTTGTGTGGCAGTTCGTCACATGAGTTGTTCCGTAGGAACGGGTGCCAATTCAAATTCAATGATGCATCCGGGTCAATGGCAAGTATCGATGGGTTTTCGTAGTTTACATTCCTTCAAACATTATATTGGAGCAGATTACCAGCCGCAGCGTGAGGCGGCGGGGACAAATGTGATTAATGACCAACAGGCTTTTGATTTCGGAGTGACCTATTCGGTGACAGATCGTATGTCGGTTGCGGTTAATTTGCCGTTGATATTCAACAATCGTTCGTCCATGTATGAACATTATGGGAATGCGGTTGCTGGGAATCCCCAACAAAAGCGTTTTGATACGCAGGCGAATGGAATCGGGGATGCTCGAATCACAGCATCTTACTGGATGTTAGACCCAATTAAGCACATGAAAGGGAATTTCTCGTTGGGTCTTGGATTGAAATTGCCAACGGGTAATTGGGATGTTCAAGATGAATTTCATCGTCGGAAAAGTGATGGAACAGACTACACCATCACAAAGGCGGTTGACCAATCTATTCAATTAGGAGACGGTGGAGTTGGGATTAATTTCGAGTTACAAGGCTACCAGCAATTATTTAAGCGGGCATCTTTGTATTACAATGGTTTCTACATGTCGAATCCGCGTAATGTAAATACAGCTTCCAATGTAGCGCCGGACAAGGCTGTTACGGATGAGATGGTGCATTACATGTCGGTCGCAGATCAATATGCGGGTCGTTTGGGTTTGAACTACATTGTTTCGGAGAAGGCGGGGATTGGTGCAACTTTGGGTGCGCGTATTGAAGGGATACCGGCTTATGATTTGATTGGAGGAAGTGATGGATTCCGTCGGCCGGGATTTATCTTTTCGGTGGAGCCTGGTGTGAGTTATTCAACTCCGAAGAATACCTTTTTCGTATCGGTTCCGGTGGCAACGCAGCGTAATCGCATTAAAAGTGCGAACGATTGGGTAACGGGTAAGCACGGCGATGCGGCTTTTGCGGATTATTTCATTTCGGCGACGGTAACGCATCGTTTTTAATAAAAAACTGATTTACATCTGTTTTCAATTATCAGAATTTTATAAAATTTACTAATAAGCAATTTTTTATGGTAACGATAAGTAAAAATAGACTTCATGCGCTAGTCACCGCGGCATGGATGAATCGCGCGATGATCGCGTTGGTGTATATTTGGTTTGGGTCTTTGAAGATTTTTGGAGTGTCCCCGGCAGAGGGTCTGGTGACAAAATTGTTTGAGATTACCTTAGCTCCCTATATGAGTATTCAGGAATTTCTGGTTTTGTTGGGCCTTTCAGAATGTCTGATTGGTTTGTTGTGGTTATTCCCTCGAATCACAAAAATTGCTTTTTGGGTAATGATGGGGCATTTATTCACTACATTCTTACCTGTATTGTTTTTGCCTAATGAGACATGGCAGTCTTTTTTGACCTTGACCTTAACCGGGCAATACATTATCAAGAATGTGGTGTTGTTATCAGCGGCTTGGTTTATTTATGTTTTTTCTGAAAATTAGGGTGGGGGGTAAACGCTGCCGGGGTTAACAACCCCGGCAGCGTTACCGATTTTTCATTCCAAATTCAAATAAAAGCCCCTCATACATCACGTAGAGGGGCTTTTATTCACAAATAGAATTATTCGAAATTAGATTATAGGCCTAAAATCTTCTTATTGAGCTCTTCATCCGCTCCGGTACCGGCGAAATCATCGAATACCTTTTCGGTTGCCTTGATGATATGGCTCGAGATAAACGGTGCTCCTTCGGTTGCTCCTTGAACCGGATCCTTGATGCAGCATTCCCATTCTAACACTGCCCAGCCATCATAGCCGTATTGGGTTAGTTTCGAGAAGATGCTCTTGAAATCTACCTGACCATCGCCCAATGAACGGAAACGTCCGGCGCGGTTAATCCAAGATTGGTAGCCCCCATAAACACCTTGTTTTCCCGTTGGGTTAAACTCAGCATCTTTAACGTGGAACATTTTGATGCGTTCGTGGTAGAAATCAATGTATTGCTTGTAATCCAATGCTTGAAGTACAAAGTGCGATGGATCGTATAATAAATTGGCACGCTTGTGTCCTTTTACCTCGTCCAAAAACATTTCGAATGTCACGCCATCGTGTAAATCTTCACCTGGGTGAATCTCGTAACATAAATCGACTCCACATTCATCGAAAGTATTTAAGATGGGTAACCAACGGCGACCTAATTCCTTAAATCCTTGCTCCACCAAACCCGCAGGGCGTTGTGGCCATGGATAAACCGTGTGCCACATTAAGGCACCCGAGAAGGTTGCGTGTGCATTCAATCCCAAGTTTTGGGATGCTTTCGCTGCATATTTTAATTGTTGAACCGCCCATTCTGTACGAGCCTTTGGATTTCCTTTCACCGAATCCGGTGCGAATCCATCGAATCCCAAATCATAAGCTGGGTTAACCGCCACTAATTGTCCTTGTAAGTGGGTGGATAATTCCGTGATTTGCAAGCCTTTGGAAGCTAACATCCCCACGATTTCATCGCAATAGGTTTTTGACTCTGCCGCTTTTTGCAAATCGATGCAACGTGAATCCCAGGATGGAATTTGAACCCCTTTGTAGCCCAAAGATGCCACCCATGTCGTGATGCTATCTAATGAATTGAAGGGTGCTTCATCCCCCATAAATTGTGCCAAAAATATCGCTGGCCCTTTGATCGTATTCATATTGTTAATGGTTTAGATTTTAACCCACTTTTGTGAACGTGTTGAATCCAAGATTCGCTCGCAAATTAATAATTCACGATATCCATCCGCGAAAGTTGGGTATTTCGGATTTTCCGGTTGCTTACCTGCCTCTACAGCCGCATAAACTTCCTTGAATAATTGCTTCGATGTATCTGAGAATCCTTCGTTGTGACCTCCCGGGAATGTCATCAATGCGGATGCCTCTGGATAAGCCAATGATGGATCACGCATCAATACCTGATTCGCTTGATCCCGGTTACCTATCCAAATTTCGTTAGGTGCTTCCGAGTTAAAGGCAAATGTCTTGTTTGAACCCGAAATTTCTAATTTCAATTGGTTCTTACGTCCCGCTGAAACTTGCGATACGGTTACGCAACCGCGGTTACCATTATCGAAACGCAATAAGACGTTCGCATGGTCTTCCGTATTAATTGGCACATCCGCATAATCTTCAGGTGTCAACATCTTTCCAGAATAAGTCTCTACAGGCTTCAAAGGCTTTTTACGTACCTTGTGAACTGTGTTGAAATCGGCCATAACTTCTACGGTTTTCAAGCCTGTGATGTATTCAATGACATCTAATAAGTGAGATCCAATATCCGCAATCGCACGTGAATCCCCAGATTTATCCGGCTCTAAGCGCCAGTTGTAATCCGTATTGTAGAATAACCAATCTTGTAGGTAACTACCGATGATCGAATAAATTTCGCCCAAATCGCCTTTTTCGCGCATGGTTTTCATTTGACGAACCAAAGGATAGTAACGCAAGTTGAAGTGAACGGCATTGACCAATCCCGTTTTCGCGGCTAATTCCACCAATTCTTCCGCCTCGTGCAAATCCTTCGCCAATGGTTTTTCACAAACCACGTGCTTCCCAGCTAATAAGGCAGCTTTTGATTGTGAATAGTGTAAGAAATTGGGTGTACAAATGTGTACACATTGAATGTCTTCTTGCTTTAATAAGTCCTCGAAGGTGTACCAACGGCCAATTCCCAATTGTTTGGCTTTTGCTTCAGCTAATTCTATGGTTACCTCACAAAGTGCAGCCACGTCAATATTGGGTAAGCGACGAAGCGCTTCGATGTGTGCGGGTCCGATAAAACCGGTACCTACGATACCTACTTTAATTTTAGTCATGATCTATTAGATTTCAAATTTTGTCCATTTATTCTGGTTGTCTTTGGCCGAACGAACCACGTTCTCAATGAATGCCATCCCCATGATCCCCTCGTCTATGCCTGGGAAATCATACATCGGGTCTTGTGGCTTACCTGCCCAACGCGCTCTTACGGCAAAGGCAAAATTGCGGTAGATATTCGCGAAGGTTTCTACATAGCCTTCTGGGTGTCCCGCTGGTTGGCGTGAATGTGCATTCGCCGCCGCAGATAAATTACCCACCGCCGTGCGAATCGTTCTTGCTCCTTCATCTCGCGTACGGAAGGTCAAGGTATTAGGCTCCATTTGGTGCCAAGTAATTCCTGCCTTACTTCCATAGATACGGAAGTTGAAGTCATTTTCCTCTCCGTTGCAGATTTGTGAACAATGAAGCACACCTTTGGCACCGTTGTTGTAATGCAATAAGATATTGCCATCGTCATCCAATAATCGTCCTTCGACGAAAATGGTCAAGTCGGCACATAATTCCGTGATATGCAAACCAGTAATATATTCAATCAAATTTTCGCAATGTGTTCCAATATCGCCGATAGCACCTGCTGCGCCACAACGCTCGGGGTCTGTACGCCAAGCAGCTTGTTTCTGACCGGTTGCCTCTACTAAATCGATCAACCAACCTTGCGGATATTCTACGATGATCTTACGAATTTCACCTAGTTGACCCGAGTCTACGAGGTGTTTCGCCTCTTTAACCATCGGATAGGCAGTATAATTATGGGTCAATGCGAAGATTAGACCCGTTTGATCAATGATTTTTTTCAGTTCTTTCGCCTCAGCTAAGTTCAGGGTTGCGGGTTTGTCGCAAACTACGTGGAAACCGTTTTCCAAGGCCATTTTGGCTGCAGGAAAATGCACGTGGTTCGGGGTTACGATGGAAACGAAATCCATGCGTTCCCCTTCCGGTAATTCCTTTTCCTTGAGAATCATTTCCTCGTAGGAACCATAAACACGATTCTCGGGTAAATAAAGTGCTTCGCCTGTTGCTCTTGATTTTTCAGGATTCGAGCTGAATGCCCCACAAACTAATTCGATTTCGCCGTCTAATTGTGCACCTCTGCGGTGAACGGCACCAATGAAGGCCTCGGTACTTCCACCGATCATGCCCATTTTTAATTTTCTTCCTCGCCGACTCGCTGCAGTCGTAGACGTTCCTCCTTGGATCATATATTGATAGATTTAGATTGTTACAAAAATAGGGCTTAATTTGATTAAATTACCCTTTACACGGGTCAGATTTTTGAAAAATATTCAAAATAAATCGCTTTTGTGGTCGGAATTCAAAAATCTTTTCGTTTTTTTGGTACGATTTTTCCAATGTTGAATTTAATTTTTTTAAGATTATAATTTCTAAAACCTTTTAACTAAATCTAATCTATTATGAATCAAACTGTTAATGCCAATCGTTTATTTTTGGCGTCGTGCTTTGCACTCATTACGACTGCCTTCTCATTTAGTATACGGGCAGGGATTTTGCCACAGTTGGGCGAAGAATTAAATTTAACAAATGAGCAACTAGGTCACATCAATCAAATGTGGTTTTTAGGATTCCCTATTTCCATGATTTTGGGAGGTGTTTTTTACACGTCAATTGGCCCCAAGTTAATCATGCAAATTGCCTTAGTAGCACATGCTGCGGGTATTCTATTAACAATTTACGCAGTTGACTATAATTCACTTCTTATTTCTACCCTCTTAATTGGATTAGGGAATGGATGTACCGAAGCAGCTTGTAATCCAATGATTGCAGATGCTTACACGGGTAATGAAATGAGCAGCAAGCTGAATCGTTTCCACATGTGGTTCCCAGGTGGAATTGTGGTGGGTTCCTTGATTTCTAAATTCATGACCGATGGTGGTTTTGCTTGGCAAACACAAGTATGGGTAATCATTATCCCTACGGTCATTTATGCCATTTTATTCTTTGGTCAATCTTTCCCTAAACCGAGAGTTGATGCAAGTTCGACGTTGGATAGCTTCAAAGCGATGTTAAATCCTTTATACCTATTTATGGCTGCTTGTATGGCTTTAACTGCTATTTCGGAGTTTGGTCCTCAACAGTGGGTTGGTCCAATTTTAGCGAAAGCGGGTGCTAGTCCGATGTTGATTTTAGCGCTTGTAACGGGCTTAATGGCGGTAGGTCGTTATTTTGCAGGACCTATTATTGCCAAGATTAATACCGTAGGTGTTTTGTTGGGATCTGCTGCTTTTGCTTTAGCTGGATTGTATTTAATGAGTACAATGTCTGGATCTACCTTATATTTTGCTGCATTTATTTATGCCTTGGGTATTTGTTATTTCTGGCCAAATATGTTAGGCTATGTTGCAGAAGCAATGCCAAAAACAGGTGCTTTGGGTTTATCCATCATGGGCGGTATCGGTATGTTTTCATCTTCGATGTTTCAACCCATTATCGGTAGTTGGATAGATAGCAACAAAGCTGTAGCCGTTGCTAATGGATTAACGGGTGATGTTGCTGATTTAGCGGCGGGCCAGGCAACCTTATCTAATATGTTGCTTTTCCCAGGTATTTTGATTGTAGCATTTGCAGCCTTGTATTTCTTTGGAAAGAAAACAGACTCAGCGAAAGCCAGTCATTAATTATGGTAAAAAGGGAGCTACGGCTCCCTTTTTTTTATCCCAAATTCCGCATAGCTTTGGTAATTCTTCCCTAATTGCCAAGTTTATGCGGTATTTGTTTTTTTGCTTGTTTTTGATTGCTTGTAAACCGAATTACAACGTCGACCCTACACAGGTCGAAAAGCAATTACGTAGTCTCGAGAAAGAAAATCCAGAAAGCAAGATTTTGGGAGAAACCCGTTTCGGTGATTTTGAAATAACGCTGGCGAAGGAGACGCCTCTACATCGCATTAATTTCGTCCGACTGGTGAAAATGGGCTATTTTACGGATCGATATTTTTACCGAAATGTCTATGAGATTGGGATGCAAGGTGGGGGAGAATTTAGTGATCGTTTAGCTTACCTTGTTCCTGCTGAATATCCCGACCACTTAAAACCAGAACGAGGGACCATCGCCATGGCGCGCTACGATGAGGGAAACCCCAAAAAGGCCTCTTCACCCACAGAGTTTTTCATTGTTACCAATACCGAACAGGCAGCTCGTTTTTATAAGCAATATGTCGTTTTTGGTAAAATCACCAAAGGTCTAGCGGTCATCGATTCCATCCAGAAACAACGTTCTTTCGATGAAAAACCGGTTATTCCTGTCAAGTTTACGCTGTCGATTTCGAAGGATTAATCAGACTCGCAATTCCCGCAAAGGTCATCACCAATAAGCAGCCCACTACATTCAGCCATAGGAAAGCCATTAGGTCGATGTACCATGCATAGATGACAATGGCTTCCGCCAGTAAGGCTGCCCAAAATACTTGATTTCCCTTTGTTCGGGGCAAGTAAAATGCACAGAGAAATACGCCCAAAATTGTCCCGTAGAACCAGGAGCCGAGGATATTCACCACTTCAATTAAGCTTCCCATATTCACCGCAAATTGCGCGACGATCAGACAAAGAATTCCCCATCCCAAGGTGATTAACTTAGATACCCACCAATAGTGTTTGTTGGACCCATCTGTGTGTAAGAATCGCTGGTATATATCCACCATAGAGGTCGAGGTCAAGGATCCAAATGCCGATGCCATCGAGCCCATGGATGCCAATAAGATCATGGCAATTAAAAAGCCCACAATCCCGACGGGCAAATGATCGATGATGTAGGTTAGGAAAATGTAATTCGTATCATGTTCCTCAAAACGCTCATTTGATTTCTTGATTTCTTGGACTGCCGTTTCCCTCAATTGTTTTTGTTCCTCTTGGCTCAAATTGATGGATTGTTTTAATGTTGCTACTTGTTTTTCGTCTCCTGATTTTATGGCGCGAACCAATTCGATTTCGTCCTTTTTTTTCTGCTCAAACAACGCTTTTTGTTTCAGCGACGTGCTCGCATAGGATGGTTGTGCTTGCCATATTTTTTCCGAATTCTTATTGAAAAACATAGGAGCCTCATTGAATTGGTAGAAAACAAAAACGAGAATCCCCACCAAAAGAATAAAGAATTGCATCGGGATTTTTAAGAATCCGTTTAACAGGAGTCCTTTTTTACTCGCGGTAGCGGATTGCCCGGAAAGGTAACGGCCTACCTGACTTTGATCAGTACCAAAATAGGAGAGTTGGAGGAAAAATCCGCCGATGATTCCCGACCAGATGTTATACCGATTATTGATGTCGAATTTCCAGTCGATTAGATTGATTTTACCCATTTTGCCGGCGATCAACAAGGATTCATGCATGCCGATTTCCTCGGGTAGTTGGTGGATGATTAGGACGGCTGCGAGTACCATGCCGGCCAGAACGACCGACATCTGTAGCATCTGGGTATAGGAAATAGCCTTAGACCCACCCAGCATGCAATATAGGGTAACTAAACTAGCCGTGAGCGCATTGGTCCAAGCTAAATTCCATCCTAGGAGCGTTGATAAAATGATGGAAGGTGCTGCGATGGTGACGCCGGTCGAAAGTGCTCGAGGGATTAAGAACAAAAGGCTCGTCAGGATTCTTGTCTTTGAGTCGAAGCGCTGTTCCAGAAATTGGTAGGCGGTATATACTTTGAGTCGGTAGTAATTTGGAATAAATGTCACCGAAAGGACAATCATGGCGATGGGAAGCCCCAGGTAAAACTGAACGAATCGCATGCCATCTGTATAGGCTTGACCGGGTGCGGATAAAAAGGTAATGGCGGATGCCTGGGTGGCCATGACCGAAAGCATGACGTGATACCAAGGTAGTTCACGATCTGCCAATAAGAAACCTTGCAAAGATTGCTTTGCCTGATTCCCTCGGTAAATGCCATACATGACAATGCCGCCAATCGTTCCAATCAATACAAGCCAGTCGGTGAGTCTCATCAGTTTATTGATACAAATAACTAAAACCTAGAAAAAACAGAATAAGTACGAGGAGGAATACTCCGAGGGAAATATACCAATTGGCCCATTTGGGGGCAGGCTGTTGATTTTCCATTTCTTTGTTGATGGTTTAGTGGTTTGAAATTACACATAATTCGTTGATTATTTTGATTGTCCTATTGGAATAATACATTTTGCTTCTTACCTTTGCAGTCCAAATTACGCGGGTGTGGTGGAATTGGTAGACATACCAGACTTAGGATCTGGCGCCGCGAGGCATGGGGGTTCGAGTCCCTCCACCCGTACCAAGGCAAGCCCTCAACACCGATAGGTTTTTGAGGGCTTTTTTTAATTGAAAAATAAATAATTCTATATGAACATTTCACTCAATAAAGCAAGTGATTTACAGGGCCGTTTGACGGTGGTAGTTACAGAGGCTGATTACAAAGAGAAGGTTGAAGCAAAATTGAAGGACTATCGCAAGAAGGCCTCCATCAAAGGTTTCCGTCCGGGTATGGTTCCGGCGACACTTATCAAGAAATTGTATGGTCAGTCTGCCTTAGTGGATGAAATTAATCACGAATTGGGTCATGCCGTGAGTGATTACATCAAGGAAAATAAGTTGAATTTGGTCGGGGAGCCTTTGCCAGCGGTTGATGAAGCAGATTCGATCGATTGGGAAAAGGATACCGAATTTACTTTTCATTATGATTTAGGTTTTCATGGGGAGTTCTCGGTGGATTTAGCGAAGATGAAGGCGATTCAATCGTATGAAATCAAGGCGGATAAAAAGGAAATCGATGAGACGATTGAAAATTTGAAGAAGCAATTTGGTGAGCAAACACATCCTGAATCGGTTGAAGATCGTGATTTAGTGTTTGGAACCTTTACGCAAGGGGAGTGGGTGGAGAAATCTGCGATTCCAATGCATGCGATTCAAGATAAATCCAAGAAAATCTTCATGGGTGCGAAGAAAGGGGATACCTTGAAGTTTGCGATCGATAAGGTTTTTGTGGATGCGAAGGCTTTGGCTTTAGCAACTGGAAAGAAGGAAGAGGAAGTAGCCGAATTGAAAGGTGAGGTTTCTTACTTAGTTGAAGATATCACGCGTCAAGTACCTGCGGAAATGAATGTAGCTTTCTTCGATAAGGTTTTAGGACCTGGAAAAGCGACTGATGAGAAATCATTCCGTGCAGAGGTTGAGACGATTGTAGGTGAAAATTACGCACGTGAGGCGAAGTATTTATTGCGCATTGATGCGGAGAAGGCTTTGTTGGAGAACGTGAAAATTGATTTGCCTGAGGAGTTCTTACGTACTTGGTTGATTCGTATCAACGAAGGTAAATTTACGCCGGAGCAAATTGACCAAGATTTTGATAATGTGAAGCGTGATATCCGTTGGAACTTAATTAAGAATGAAATCGCTGAGAAATTTGACGTGAAGGTTGATTACCCAGAGGTTGTTGAGAAGGCGAAAGATATGGTACGTCAGCAGTTTGGAGGTTATTTATCATCTGATCAGCCGGGTATCGAAGAGATGATTGAAAAAATCGCGATGGGTTACTTAAGTGATAAGTCGAAGGGTGATAATTTCATGAACTTGTACAACCAAGCGTTTTCGGATAAGGTAGCAACCGTGATTGTGGAAAACATACCGAATAAAGTATCGAAAATTGATGTGGAGAAATTCAAGGCAATTGCTGCGGCGTTGTAATTGATCTTTGTCACAGATTTTTGGAAAACCCCGCTCTTCGCGGGGTTTTCTGTGAACTAAGCTTTGTACATTTGTGTTTAGGTATTTAATGCCAAAATATTTTAAATTTGATTTTTAAACATTGAATCATATGTATCCAAAAGAATTATCAGGAGAAGAGTTTCGTAAGTATGCGGTTCATCACCGTGGCTTGAATGGTTTAGCGGTTGACCAATACATGAACCACATCGGTGATCGTCCGATGCACCAGATTGAGGATATGACCCAATACATCATCGAGGAGCGTCCTATGCGTTTTGCTCAGATCGATGTATTCTCACGTTTAATCATGGACCGTATCATTTTCATGGGGGTGCCTGTGGATGATTACATGGCGAATATTATCGTGGCGCAATTGCTTTTTATGGAGTCGACAGATGCGAAGAAAGATATTGTGATGTACATTAACAGCCCAGGCGGTTCCGTTTATGCGGGTTTGGGTATCTATGATACGATGAACTACATTCGTCCCGACGTGGCAACGGTTTGTACTTCATTAGCGGCATCTATGGGTGCGGTGTTGTTGGCAGGTGGTGCAGCGGGTAAGCGTTCGGCTTTGGAGCATGCGCGTGTGATGATTCACCAGCCTTCGGGGGGTGCGCAAGGTCAATCGCGTGACATCGAAATCACGGCACGTGAAATCGTGAAGATTCGTGCGGAATTGTATGAAATCTTGTCGAAGCATTCAGGTAAATCTTTTGAGGAAATCGAGCGTGATTCCGATCGTGATTATTGGATGAAGGCGGCTGAGGCGAAGGAATACGGTCTAATTGACGAGATTTTAACACGTACTGTTTAATTCATGGCGAGTAATAAAAAGGTAAGCTGTTCATTTTGCGGTCGTAGTAAATCCGACGTCGGCATGATTTTGTCGGGCATCGATGGACATATTTGTGATAGTTGTATTCAGCAGGGTTACGAGGTAATCAAGGAGGAAATGGGTGCACCCGCGGCGAACATTTCCAATCATCAATTTGAATTGGTGAAACCGAAGGACCTGAAAGCTTATTTGGATGAATATGTCATCGGACAAGAAGAGGCGAAGCGTCATTTGTCGGTGGCTGTGTACAACCATTACAAGCGATTGATGCAACCGGCCTCATCGGATGATGTGAAGATTGAGAAATCGAATATCTTGATGGTGGGAGAGACGGGAACGGGTAAAACCTATTTGGCTCGTACCTTGGCTCAAAAATTACAAGTACCTTTTTGTATTGCGGATGCGACGGTGATTACCGAAGCCGGTTATGTGGGTGAGGATGTGGAAACGATTCTAACTCGCTTGCTTCAGGCCGCGAATTACGATGTCGAGAAGGCGGAATGTGGAATTGTCTTCATCGATGAGATTGATAAGATTGCGAGGAAGTCGGACAATCCTTCCATTACTCGGGATGTTTCGGGAGAAGGGGTCCAACAAGCCTTATTGAAATTATTGGAGGGTTCCATTGTGAATGTTCCGCCGCAAGGAGGGCGTAAGCATCCGGATCAGAAGATGATTGCGGTGAATACGGAGAATATCTTGTTTATCTGTGGAGGGGCTTTTGATGGGATTGATCGCCATATCGCGAAGCGTTTGAATTCTCGTCCGATTGGATTCTCAGGAGATGATACATTCCATGAATCATTCGAGAAAGACCAAATCATGAAATACGTTTCAGCGCAGGATTTGAAATCCTTTGGTTTGATTCCTGAATTATTGGGACGTCTTCCTGTGGTTACTTTCTTAAATCCGTTGGATTCGAAGGCCTTGTTGTCGATTTTGACAGAGCCTAAAAATGCCTTGGTGAAGCAATATGAAAAGTTGTTTTCGATGGAGGGAGTGGCCTTACATTTTTCTGAGGAAGCACTAACTTATATCGTCGAACAAGCGATGCAATATAAATTAGGCGCCCGTGGATTGCGTTCCATTATGGAGGCAATCATGACGGATGCCATGTTTGAAATTCCGTCACAAACGGATTTAAAGGATTTTACGATTGATTTGACTTATGCCAAATCAAAGTTTGAACGAACTGTTTTCCACCAAATGAAAGTTGTTGCTTAATCATGAAACGGATCATATTATTTTCTTTATTAGTATGCCTGGGAGCTTCTTGTACTAAAAAAGCGGTTGCCCCATTTGCACCGAGTGCAGTGACGTCACAACCTTCGAAACCGGAGGTTTCGGAAGCAGAAAAGCAGCGGGTGATGAATGAAGTTGTCCCAACAAACAACGTTAATCAACCTGCACCCAATCAGGTTCAACAGCGCAGTATTGAAGCATCGCTGCCGGCTGCCGCTGCCCCTGCACCTAAAGTACAGAACGAATCGGCTTCTATGCATGTAGATCGTATTTTAGATCAAAAGCCGGTTGAAAAATTCTTACTCAAAAAGGCATCCCTTGTCAAAGCAAAGTCAGCCGTATCGGGGCCGCATAATTGGGCGCCTCAGTTGAAAATTGGTTTGACCCTATTAGGTATTGGAATCGTTTTAGCCGTTTTTGGATTAGGGCTAGTGGGAGGCTTGGCGGCATTAATCGGTTTAATGTTCACGATTTTAGGTCTGTTAGTAACCTATTAGGATGAAACCTCATCTTGTTTTTTTGCATGGATTTGGCGAAGATTCCCGCATCTGGGAGGATTTTATGCCAGGCGCATTTTCGGAGTATAAGGTCCATTGCCCTAATTTTGCCGATTGGACGGATTGTTCGATGATCGCTGCTTATGCACAGAAAATAGTGCAGAATCTCCCACAAGAATCGCAATTTATTTTCATCGGTCATTCGATGGGGGGCTATGTGGCTTTGGAAATAGCCAGTCAATTCCCTTCGATAACATTGGGCGTGGTCATGTTGCATTCGACATGCGTAGCGGATTCGTCGGAAAAGAAAAATCAACGTGAAAAAACGGCTTCCTTTATTGCCGAGCATGGGACGGAGACCTTTATTCGTTCATTTGTGGGTAATCTCTTTACTCCCACATTCGTAGAGGCAAACCGAGCAACCTTGAATCAATTGATTTCACGCTATCAAGGATTAAATGCCCAGGGATTAGTCGCTGCCACCCTAGCCATGAAGGACCGTCAAGATTTTCAAGCTTTCCTTCAAAATACCTCGATTCCCTTTTTATTTGTTCTAGGCGATTTGGACCCTTTGATTCCCGTGGGAAGTATTTTGGAAATATTGGAGGGGAAAGACCAACATAAATATGTAATTTTGAAGGGAGTCGCGCATCAAGGATGTTATGAGGCACCTGAGCAAACGCTTCAAGCGATTCTTGCGTTTTTAAACGAGTTTCATGTCTAAGATTATCGTGGCCCTTGATGGCTTTTCTTCCTGTGGAAAAAGTACGACAGCTAAACGTGTTGCGGCACAGTTGCATTATGCCTTTGTCGATACCGGAGCCATGTACCGAGCCGTTGCCTTGTATTTACATCGTAACCAGATTGATATCAAAGACCTTCAGGCCGTTGAAGACGCGCTTAAACATATTGATATCGGATTTGAATTCAATCCTGCTCGTCAGGCTTCTGATACCCTGTTAAATGGGGAAAACGTCGAACAAGAAATCCGAAAAATGTACATTTCGGAATTAGTGAGTCAAGTAGCAGCGATCACCGTAGTTCGTCAGGCCATGGTGGC
>JACCDV011161156.1_pt1 | contig 17316 bp, 16 predicted proteins | sample 7446131 | NCBI WGS metagenome assembly JACCDV01 (sample SAMN15323448, study PRJNA562643) | freshwater metagenome | isolation source: river surface water | place: USA:Blue River Watershed | collected 2017-08-17 | reverse complement strand
CGCCGAGGCTGCCTCGGCGGTTTGTTTTTGGAGAGAGACCGATGTCCACCATCCCGATCACCAAGCGCGGTGCCGAAAAGCTCAAGGAAGAGCTGCACCGCCTGAAAACCGTCGATCGCCCCGCCGTGATCCAGGCCATTGCCGAAGCGCGTGCCCAGGGCGACCTGAGCGAAAACGCCGAATACGATGCCGCCAAGGACCGCCAGGGTTTCATTGAAGGCCGCATTCAGGAGATTGAAGGCAAATTGTCGGCCGCCCAGATCATCGATCCCGCCAACGTGGATGCCGGTGGCCGCGTGGTGTTTGGCGCCACGGTGGAGCTGGAAGACGAAGACAGTGGTGACCAGGTCAAGTACCAGATCGTCGGCGAAGACGAAGCCGACCTCAAGCTGGGGTTGATCAACATCAGCAGTCCGATTGCGCGCGCGTTGATTGGCAAGGAAGAAGGTGATGTGGCCGTGGTGCAGGCGCCGGGGGGGGAGCGGCGCTACGAGATTGTGGCCGTACACTATCTTTAAATTTTTCGTAGATATATGAAAAGCGCCGACTCAGAAGTCGCCAAACAACTGTTGCTTTATGCAAAGCAGCAATGGCGTCTTTTTATCCTTGCGCTGATTCTGTTCATGCTTGGTGCGGCTGTTGAGCCCGCCATTCCTGCTTTGTTCAAAAAACTCCTTGATTCGGGGTTCAAAGAAGGCATCAGCTACCCCCTGTGGACTGTGCCTTTGATCATCATGGGCTTGTTTTTTGTGCGGGGCATACTTAATTTTTGTGCCACGTATGTTGCCCAATCGAGCATTGGTCGAATTGTTCTGAAACTGCGACTGGACCTGATGTCCGCATTACTCAAAGCCAGGTCCGATCTGTTTTCCAGCTTATCGCCCGGACAAGTCGTCAACAAGGTGGTGAACGATCCTACGGCTGCTTCTCAGATCCTGGGTAATGTTCTGATTGAGGTGGTCAAGGAATTCACCACACTCGTCTGCTTGGTGGCCTACTTGTTTTACCTTAATTGGCAACTGACGCTGCTCGCATTTGTCTCCATGCCACTCGTGGGTGTCGTTGTCAGTGTAGCCAAGCGCCGTCTGAGTGTGGTTGGGCAAGCACAGTACAACTCCCAACTCAAGCTGGTCAACATTGTTGAAGACAATGCTCGGGCCTGGCGCGTGGTGCGTACCTTTGGTGCAAGCCAGTTTGAAGAAGATCGTTTTGCCAGTGAAGCGCATCATTTCCGTCAAATCTGGATGAAGCAAATTGCTACAGGCGCCTTGATCATGCCGGTGACACAAATGGTTGCCGCCATTGGTGTGTCCATGATCATTACCTTGGCCTTGTACCAAGCCGGAAAAGGCGGAACGACGATTGGAGAATTCGTCTCGTTCATCACAGCCTTGCTAATGACCATTTCGCCGATGAGGCATTTGTCCAACATCATGCAACCTGTTGCTGCAGCTTTGGTGGCTGCTCGTGGTGCATTCGTTTTGCTCGAGACGCCAGCTGAAGATGACACGGGCGAGCAAGAACTTCACGAATGCTCCGGTGACATCAAATTCAAAGAACTGACGGTTGAGTTTGCCGGGGCTTCAACCCCTGCGCTGGATCGGTTTGACCTGCACGTCAAACCTGGTCAAACAGTTGCTTTGGTTGGGGCTTCCGGGGCTGGCAAAACCACTGTGGTCAACACCATGCTGAGGTTCAACGGCATTCAGGCTGGCGACATCCTGCTGGATGACGTATCCATCTCAGAACTCCGTTTGAAAAGCCTTCGAAAGCATTTTGCAGTGGTCTCGCAAGACATCATTTTGTTTGATGGCTCCGTTGCTCAGAATGTGGCCTATGCGGACAGCGAGGGCATAGACATGAGCAGGGTTGAGTCGTGCCTCAAAGCAGCCAACCTTTGGGATCATGTCCAGAAACTCCCATTGGGCATGGATAACCCGATTGGTATCAACGGCAGCATGTTGTCTGGTGGGCAGCGACAACGCCTTGCTATAGCGAGAGCCCTGTACAAAAATGCCGCGATATGGATTTTTGACGAAGCCACATCTGCGTTGGACACCGAATCAGAATCTTTGGTGCAACAGTCGATTGATAGCCTGCGACACAGCAAAACCATGATTCTGATTGCCCATCGCTTAAGCACGGTCAGAAATGCAGACCTGATATGCGTCATGTCTGGTGGCAGAATTGTCGAGCGTGGAAATCACGAAATGCTGATGAGTCAGCAGGGCCTCTACGCCAACATGGTGAACATGCAAACCTGAACATCGACAAGCCATGCCTGAACACACCTTGCCCATCCTGCCCGTCGTCATGGCCGGTGGCTCCGGAACTCGGCTTTGGCCTTTGTCTCGGGAGTTTTATCCGAAACAGTTCCTGAAGCTTGGTCAAGATGTGACCATGCTGCAGTCCACGCTGTTGCGCCTTCATGGGCTGCCGATCTTGCAGAGTTTGGTGATCGGCAACGAGCAGCACCGTTTTTTAATTGCTGAGCAACTGCGCCAAATAGATGCCTTGGGTCAAAACATTTTGCTCGAGCCAGTCGGTCGCAACACAGCACCTGCCATTGCGCTAGCAGCGTTGCACGCCCTTGAACGCGGGCAGGACCCGCTGCTGCTGGTGCTTGCAGCTGATCATGTCATTTCTGATACCGCCGCCTTGCATAAATCCATTGAACTGGCTGCACAACATGCGTCCGAAGGCTGTTTGGTGACCTTTGGCGTGATCCCCGATAGAGCTGAAACCGGCTATGGATATGTTCAGCAGGGCAAGCCTGTGGGGCAGGGGGTTTGCAGCGTTGCTGCGTTTGTAGAAAAGCCTTCTGCCGAGGTGGCTGCCCAGTACCTCGCTGGGGGGCAACATCTATGGAACAGTGGCATGTTCATGTTCAGGGCTTCTCGCTACGTCGAGGAATTGCAGAAGTTTAGGCCCGACATTCTGCAAGCCTGCCGCGATGCTTTGATCGAACCCGAAAGCGACCAGAACTTCATTCGCGTCAAACGTAACGCATTTGAAGCCTGTCCTGCTGACTCCATTGACTATGCAGTTATGGAGAAGACAGACGCTGCAGTGGTCATCCCCTTGGCTGCAGGTTGGAGCGATGTCGGTGCGTTTGCGGCATTGTGGGACGTGTTGCCCAAAGATGTCCAAGGCAATGCCCTTAGGGGAGATGTGATGGCCGTGGACAGCTGCAACAGTTTGGTGATGTCCGAAAGCGCATTGGTGGCTACCATTGGCGTACGTGATCTGGTGGTGGTACAGACCAAGGATGCTGTGCTCGTGGCTGACCGCGACAGAGCGCAAGAGGTGAAGGCCATTGTGGCCGCCTTGCGTGACAAAGGACGCACGGAACACCAGTTGCACCGACAGGTTTACCGCCCTTGGGGTTCCTACGACTCCATTGATTCCGGGCCACGATATCAAGTCAAACGCATCACCGTGCAACCCGGTGCAAAGTTGTCAGTACAAAAGCACCACCATCGCTCGGAGCATTGGGTGGTGGTTTCGGGCACGGCCCTTGTGACCTTGGGTGAACAACAGCATTTGTTATCTGAAAATCAATCGATCTATGTGCCAGTTGGCGAAGTCCATGCACTGGAAAATCCAGGAAAAATGCCTTTGGATCTGATCGAAGTACAGGTGGGAAGTTATTTGGGTGAAGACGACATTGTCCGGCTCGATGATCGTTATGGTCGTTTAAGTCCTTCTTTTAAAACTATTTAGTGACAGCTGATATGCATTGATTTGATGAGATTGCGCAATATAGAAATTAATTGAATCTACTTATTTTTCCAGTGTAAGTCAATGTCTCAGTGCCATTAAATCTCTTTTTGTAATCGTGATCGCCTCCTAATAAGTAAAGTGTCCTTGCTTTTCTCGATATTAAATCCAATATTGTTGCGTAATAAAGCACATTTCCTGGGGAGTATTTTGAAAAAATCGGCGAATACGTTATGTTTTCAAGATAATAATCAATTCTGTTTAATGATGATAATAGCAAAATTGATGCGGGTTGATTATTAATTGTAAGCATATGAAATTCTGTGATGTGATATTTCTTGATGTAATCTGAAGGTGTGATTTCTTTGTATGCATCGGGTATGTGTAGCCTTTTTAAATGAAAATATAAATCTATTAATTCATTAGATATTTGGTTTTTATTGTAGCTTTTTATTTCGTAAGATCCAAAATCTTCAATTATTTTTTTTGGATACCATTTCGTATTGTATTTCGTCTTTTGGGATAAATTATTGTAAAAGAGAAGATCTGTGGTTCGTAAATCTATATGATAGTGTGTCGATGGTTTTATTTTTTTAATTTCGGTTGGACAGTGAAAGAAGATTAATTTGAGAGAAAATTTATATTTATTAAAAATAAATTTAATAAAATAGTGTAGAGCGCATTTGCTGATATTTGTTAAATATAGGCCGATGTAAATCCTAAAACCTACTCTGGCTACTTGGGTGTATGTTATTTTGCCATCATGTTCAATTCGAAAATGTTTTACATTTTTAAATTTTAAGTCAAGGCGATTAAAATGAATGTTTAAAAATTCATTATTATCATTGATGTACAGATTGGTGGTTTCTTATATTATTGGTTTTGAGTTCATTTTATTATGTATTCCTTTCCGATGTATACTGTTTGCAGCCTGCCTGATAGCTCCGGGTATTCTGATTGGATTTTGCTATTGTAAATTCCCCAAACGGCAGCATGCAGGAATTGTTCTTCAGTGGACATGTTTATATTTTCTTTGATATTGTTGTAAGTTTGGTGCTCATGAATATTTTGATGCTTAATTAAATTCTTTGTGGCATCAATTGCTAACTTGCTCGCCGCACGGTGGTCTGTATGATCATTGCTGTTTTGGGTTGAGAGGGATGTAATGTGTAAATGCTTCTCTTGAAAAATACCTGAATCGATAGTTATGATCTCTCTAATCTTTTTTATGACATCAGATTTTGTGTATTTTTTTAAGTTGTCAATTGTGCTTATAAAATCAATTTGATTGCGCTCAATCAGGGTTAATTGATTTTCATTTTTAAATTGTCCATGATGTCGTTGATCTGGAAGCTTTAAATTGTAGATGGAAAGATTGTTGAGCGATGTATGCCAAGTATCTGTATCAAAGTGTTTTTCGGTTATTGGCGTATCTGCAATTCTGTGTAGCAAAAATTTGAGTGCATTTTTTTGTCCATTTACTCTTAACTTCCAGTATGAATTATCACTTCCACATTGATTCCCTTTTCCGTCATCTCCAGCGGTTAATATTATTATTGTTATTTTGTGTTTTAATTTTATTGCATTAACCAGAGATCTGAAGGCAAATAACTCCACATCATCTGGATGTGCAACTACGAATATACTGTGGTTAGTTCTGAATAACATATCTTTTAAATTCGGTTAATTTTTCATTAATCTGAGATTGGAGTGATTGCAGTCTTGTACTGTCTGATAGTTTGGGGGCTGTTCTAGTTTTGATTTTTATTAGTAATTCGGCGCATTTTTCGATTTCATTTTCCCCGTGCTGTATATATTGCTTGTTTGTCCATCTGTTTGGGCCTAGGTTGTGCTTGGCTATTTTTTGTTTTATTCTATTCATTATTTTTTCGCGCGTCGATATTGGATTTGTCCAAAGCCAGGGTATTTGAATTGGTTTATATTCAAAATCTATTGTTGATAGCCAGTCTTTCCATTTGAATGGAGACCTGTGGACTGGAGGTGTGGCAACTAGTATCCAAGGGATTCTATATGCATCAGCCAATATTGCTCCATGCAATGATTCTGTTATTACAAGATTTGATCTTTGAATGTCTTCACAAATTTCTTTAATGCCAGACATCGGGCTGCGATAGCTTATGTCGGCTAGCATGCAAACCTTTTCCCAGTTGGCATTTAATGCGCTAAAGTAATGTGGTATGAAAATGGGTTTCTTGACTTGATTTTCAATGATTGAAGCACTTTTGTATATTTGTGGAACAATAATTGCTGGGTCGCAAATTCCTAGTTTTTTGTCTACTCCAATGGCGGAAGCTGTAAGCGGGCCTCTTAAAAACCAAATATTGTAATCACTCAAATTTTTTATTTTTATTTCGGGGTATCCCGATCCGGTGCCTAGTACATGTATTTTTGAATGATTTGATGTGTTGTAATTTAAAATTGATCCAATTCCAAGGATGCTTTCACTTGTTTTATATTCTTTCAGATTTATTTCTAGTGCTCTTTCGAAAAAGTCATTATTTAGTTCGTCACCAAAATTTTTGATGTTTGATTGCCAGTATATTTTTTCCATTTTATGTTTGATTGGTAGTGTTGGAGGTAATTGAGGAGATGTAGGGTGAATTAAATTCTTCCAAAAAATCTACGCATTCTGCGGGCAATTTTTGTGGCTTTATTTCCTTTTTCACTGGGCCAATCCATGTTTCGCTCCCAAGCAGATTGATGGATGACTCCGCAGTAATTTTGCGAAATCTGATCGTGATTAATTTCTTTTCGCTGATCAGCATCGAACTGCCAAGCGTAGTGGTAGACCTTGAATAGAGCCTGGCAGGGATGCAAGGGAATTGCTTTCCAGGCCAAGAGCGCTTCGCCATACCAGCGTGATTCAATTGGGGCTTGCACAATGGCATCTACAAAGGTCATCTCCCGTGGTTTCAAATAATTGTTGTCCAGGCTTAACCAGACATCGCGGTGCCACACCACTGGAAAAGGACCAAAACTGTATCGTCTTCCAGCTCTATCAAAGAGCTGCTGAAATTGATCGGCTTCACGATTGAAGTCATGGATGACTCGATCACGCTTGTGTCGCATAGCGGCATCCAGGAGATCGTGGGCTTCATCGATCATGGTGTAGGGGTAGCCGTCGGTCGCGAGAAAGTCGTGCTGTCCGAACTGCCGAATGAAGAACGCATCAGAATCAAGGCATAAATAAGACGTTGATAAGTTCAGGCGCCAAAACTCAGACTTGATGATCTGTTGAGACAGCCCTCCACGAAGCGACAGCGCTGACTGTGGGTTGATACGTGGTGATGCCTGAAGAATCTCTTCGTCTGCCAGCAGCTGCACATTCAAGCCATTCAGGTGCTCTTTGAACAAAGGCAGTTCTGCTTCTGGAACTGACACGTAAAACGGAATGTTCTCGATGTTGAATCGCTCCACAGATTGGGCAAGGCGTACCAAGCGTCGCAGATCGGTGCTGTAGCTTTTGCAATAGAGCACGAGAGGTTTCATGTGTCGAGCTTGTTTGGGTGTTGGTGATAAGCTTGCTATTTATTCTATAAGTGCTACGGGTAAGCATGACGCATTTTCTGATTCTTTCGCACGGCTTCAACATGGATGGGCGCGCCTCCAGCCAGACCATCACAGACAAGGTGCCTTTTCTAAGAACCAAGGGCTTTGACTTGACGGTTCTATCGGCGGTCACCGGTCTCAGGGACGCAGACATTGACCATCTGCAGCTTCTGCCTTGGGGGCCTTCGGGTCTTCGTTTTGATTTGCGACACCTTTTGCGGCTTCGCATCGGGCAAGGTGCTCTGTACCGTGCCTTGATGTTGGTGGCTTCTTTGCTACTCTTGCCCGCTATCGTGTTGGAGCGTTTGCTTCTGGGTCTCCAAAGTCAGTGGTCGTGGGCTTTGCCCGCGTTTGTGCGGGGGTACTTTTTTCTACGGCGGCATCCGGACTGTATTGTCTATTCAACGGGTGGGGCTTATTCAGCCCACCTGGCGGCCAGCTGGTTGAAGCGGTGGCTTGGCGTGCGCTGGATTGCCGAGATCCACGATCCGATGGTTCGACCTGGCGAAGTGCCGCGGACGCGGGATGAGCGTTTTCAAGCTCGTCTTGAAAGCACGATCTGTACTCAGGCAGATCATGTATGGTGGTTCACAAATGGTGCTTTGGCGAGTGCCCAGCATCGTAACCCCCAATTGGCGTCGCGTGGGTTTGTGGTGTTGCCCGGGGCAAATCCGCCGGTGGTGCAAGCCCAGTATGTGCGAGGTGATCAAATGGTCTTTGCACATTTTGGTTCTTTGAGCGATACGCGTACGTTGGCCCCGTTTTTTGAGGGGCTGAATACATTTCTGGCTCTTAATCCTTCCTTTCGTTCAACCATACGGGTGGAGGTCTATGGGGCCTCACTGGATAGGGAAAGCAGCCAAGTGCTTGAGCGTACGGGCTTGAAAACCTTGGTGAGCAGCATGGGGCGCCTGGAGGCGTGTGCCGAGACGGGCCTCTCCGGCCGTGAGCGGGTGGTCAAGAGAATGCACGAGGTCGATTGCTTGCTGTTGATGCATGGCATGATCGCTGAATGCCCGGAATACATTCCATCCAAGTTGTACGAGTATTTCTGGTCGCGTCGACCAGTGCTTGCCCTGACCTGGCGAAATGAGCAGCTTGATGCCCTGGTGCGAGAGCATGGTGGGGTGGTTGCCTCGACGGATGATCATGAGGCTGTGGTTTCAGCGATTGCGTGTGTTTATGCGGACTGGCAAGCCGGGGCGCTGGATGCGAAGTCGCAACTCGCACAACCCCTGGGTGTGGGGCAGGCGGTTGATAAGATTTTGAGAGAGTGTCTCTGATTTCAGGTGCCTGGCTGCTCTTGTGGCGACAGCAGTTTGGCGGCTTGTGCAATCACAACTTCAGGCGCCAGCTCTGTCAGGCATCGGCTTTCGCTGTTGATGTGACGGTCGCAGCCTTCTTGCAGGCAGGGCACACATGCTCCTGGCCCTTGAAGCAGAATGGTGTTTCCTGCTTGTTGACTGCCCGCGCGCGACCATGGGCTCTCAAGCTTTTTCCACTGGATGGGCCAGGGGCCCCATTTGACTGGGTTGGACGGGCCAAACAAGGCAATGCTGGCTGTACCCGTGGCTGCTGCCAGGTGTGTGACTGCAGTATCTGGTCCAATGTAGAGGTGCGACTCCTTGAGTAGATGGGTTGTTTGGGACAATGACAGTTGCCCAGCGAGTGAGCGACACGGGTGGCCAGCGAGTCGAATGATTTCGTTGATATAAGCCACTTCGTTTGGCTCTTTGCTGCCAGTCAGATACACCTGTAGCGACTGGTTCCCCAGCCAGTTGATGAGGGTCGCCCAGTTTTGCTGGGTCCACATTTTGTAGCGGAATTTGGGGTAGGGATGGATGACCACGTAGGGTGCTTGTCCAATACCAAGCTGTTGTTTGAGTCGTGTCCACTCCGCCGCCGGGATGTTGGGCGTTTGCACAATGGGTTCAATACCAATATTCAGCGGTTCGACCAGCTTCAAACACATGGACACGGTGTGTGTGTTGAGGTTGTCGAAGGGAATGCTGATGTTCAGGAGTCGTCGCTTAAACCACCCGGATTCTTCAGGGGTTGTGAAGCCAATGGCCCTTTTTGCAGCGGCGCGAGCAAACAGTCGTGCGCGGTCAGTAGGGGCTGCGGCAATGGCCAGATCGTATTGACGCCAGATTGTTCGCAGTTGCGAAATTTTTTCTCTCCAACCGACGCGCTGAGCAAAGACGTGAATTTCGCGTATGTCTGGATTGCCCTCTAGTGCGCCCTCGGTTCCTGGGAGTACCAGGTAGTCGATGTTGGCTTTTGGCCAATGGCTTTTGATTGATCGTGCAATCGGGTTTGAGAGCAACACGTCTCCAATCCGTTGTGTACAGACGATCAAGATGTTTTGTGGGACTTGTGTTGCTTGGCGCATGAAAAGATTAAGGGTGCAGTACGGCGCCAAGGGCTTGGGCAACGGCTTGAGGCGTCAGTGTTTCTGGCGTGGACAGATTTTGAAGCACTGACTGCGCGTGGCAGTCGGAAATTGCGCCTGTGAGTTTGGGTTGTGTGGCCGTGTAGAGAGCCAGGCCCGGTTTGCCCAAGGCTGCAGCAAGGTGCAGCAGGCCGGTATCTACACCCACCACAGCCTTTGCCTGGTCAAGCACACAGGCCATGGCGTCAAGGTTGAGTTTAGGTAACACAAGGCTGTTGGTTGCGTATTGGGCAATTTGTCGTGCGCGTTGGTGTTCCGCTTCGCTTCCCCAGGGCAATACAAGCGCGTGGTTCTTGGTTTTGAGTGTTTCGGCCAGGCTGATCCAGTTTTCAACGGGCCAGAGTTTGTCATCACGGCTGGTGCCGTGCAGGGCTACAACGCTTTGGGGTGGCAGGGTAATAGGTGGAATGGGGAGGCGTAATTGCAGTCCTTGCAGCCCGTAGTCGGGGCCTGTATTGGATAGGTGGTAGCCCAGGGCTTGCGCCAGAAGCAGTCGGTTACGTTCGACGGCATGGAGCTGGCGAGATACCGCGAGACCCTTGTTGTAGAAAAATGAGGCCATGGGCTCTCGTATGCTTTGACGGTCGTAACCCACGCGTATTCCGTTTGCCATATGTGCCCAAATAGCACTTTTGAGCAGGCCCTGGCTGTCGATGATCAGATCGTAGGGGGTCTGGCGCAACGTTTGGCGTGCCGAACTGATTTCCTTCCATGTCATCTGCCGGGTTAAGTTCTTTTTCCAGCGTCTCATGGCAATGGGAATGATTTTTTGGACGGCCGGATGCCAGGCTGGTATGGCTGCAAAGGGCTCTTCGACCAACCAGTCAATCTTGAGGTTTGGAGTGGCCTGCGCTGCATCGCTGATCGCTGGCATCATGTGAATGACGTCACCCAGGGAGGATGTTTTGACAATCAGGATGTTCATCAGGTGCGATCGAGGTATTGGCTGACGCCTATTTCTGCCTTTGTGCGTTGCGCTGCCAGAATCTGCTCAAGTCTGGCTACGTTTTCCTGGAGTTGGGAGCGGTCATTTTCCTTGTGCCAGAGGTGCATGACGGCCGTGGCAAAGCGGCCGTCTTTGCGGTACGTACCCTGGCGAATGAGCCTGACAGCGAGGTCGGCATCTTCATGCCCCCAGCCGGCATAGGCTTCATCAAATCCATTGACGGCAAGAAAATCCTGTCTCCAGACGGCCAGGTTACAGGTGCGTGCGCCTTGCCAGCGTTTCGGTGCGTTTTTTCGCCATTCGGCGTCGCCTGCGAGCAGGAGTGGCAGCCAGCGGTTGATGCGTCCGTTGAGTCTGTCCATAAGCCATTGCCAACGTGTTCGTTGGTGCAGAGCCAGGCCTTGCCTCAAGGTTTGGTGGGTAAAGGCTTCGCTGAGCAATACGCGGTTGCCCGCGACAAACCAGCCAGGCTCTGCAAGCTTCTCGTGTTGGGTTAGAAAGCTGGGGAGTGCAACGCAATCGCCATCAATGAAGATCAGGTAGTCCCCAGTGGCCTGCGCACTGGCTTTATTGCGAGCAGCACCTGCCCTAAAGCCCAAATCTTCTTGCCAGACATGGATCAGGGGTACCGGAAATGTTTTGGCCAGAGTTCGCACAATTTGACGTGTTTCCGGACCGGAGCCATCGTCAGCAATGAGAACCTCAAAGTGGGTTTGTTGCTGAGCCGCCAGCCCTTGCAGGACTGCTGAAAGGGCATCGGGGCGGTTGTACGTCGTGACGATGACGGAGATCTTCATCGTGGGCGATTGCTTTCGTTCAGGTACATCAGCTTTAGGTACCTGTAGTAAGTGCCCTCTGCATTGGACACTGCGAGGATGAAGCCTTCGCGCCCATCGAGAAAACCTCGTTTGAGGATGTAGGTGCGGAAAAATGTCCAGAGGCCATGGCCTATAGCAGTGGACAAGCTAGCGCGACGGCCCTTTTCCTGCAGGGCAATGGCGCTTTCACGCGAGTAGTGGTTGACCTTGTTCAAAACTTGATCAAGCGATCTGTAGCTGTGATGGAGCAGGGTTTCTTTCAAGACTTCAATACGCCCTTTGACCACCACGCGTTCGTGTACACGTGCATTGGTAAACGAACCGGCTTCTCGTTTGAAGAGGCGCAGAACAGGATCTGGCCACCAACCTGAGTGTTTCATGAAACGGCCGCAATAGCTGGACATGCGTGGCAGTGTGTAGGCGGTTGCAGATGGGGCTGTCAAAGTATTGCGAATTTCTTCAGCCAGAGAGGGCGAAACCTCCTCGTCTGCATCGATGGATAGAACCCAGTCTCCCGTTGCCATGGAAAGTGCACGGTTTTTTTGCGCACCAAAGCCGGGCCAGTCAGTCACAACGACGTTGTCGGTGTATCGACGGCAGATGTTCACTGTGTCGTCTGTGCTGCCAGAGTCGACAACGATGATTTCGTTTGCCCACTTCACTGATTCCAGGCATTGCCCAATGAGTTCGGCCTCGTTTTTCGTGATGATGATGACAGACAGGGAAGGGAGCGTCATGCCAGTGCCTTGATTACGAGGTCAGGGGTGATGTCTTGCAGGCAGCGTGTATGCCCTAACGGGCATTGACGTTTAAAGCAAGGCGAGCACTCTAGATTCAGATGCAACACGTTTGCGTTGGGGCTCAAGGGAGGTGTGTGCTTAGGGTCTGATGAGCCGTAAAGAGCGACCAGGGGTTTGTTGAGGGCTGCGGCCACATGCATGAGGCCCGAGTCGTTGCTGACAGCTGCGCTGCAGACGGAAAGCAAGTCAACCACATCGGCCAGTTGGGTCTTGCCACAGAGGTTGTGAACGTGCTCGCTCGCAGTGGTGCTCGCAATTTCCAGTGCAATGTCGTTGTCCTTGCTCGAACCCAAAATCCAGATTTGACGGCCTTGGCCGATCAGTTCTTTGGCCAGTTTCGCAAAGTGTTGGGCAGGCCATTGTTTGGCTGGACCATATTCAGCGCCAGGCATGAAGGCGATGACAGGACGGTCTGTGTTCAGCGTCAAGCGGCTCAGCAACTGAGCGGCATTGCTTGCATTGGCCACGAGCCGTGGTGTGGGGGTGTTGGGTGTAACACCCACAGCTGGTGCAAGACCGAGTGCCACAAAGCGCTGGACGGTCATGGGCAGGACTGTTTTGTCGAGGTCACGACGGTCATTGAGCAGTCCGTAGCGCATCTCGCCCGTAAAGCCCGTGCGCTGCCGTATGCCTGCAAACCAGGGCACCAGCGCAGACTTGAGCGAGCCGGGCAAGACGATGGCCTGGTCGTATCCCTCGGCGGCCAGTTGTCTGCCCAGCTGCCAGCGCGTGCGCAGCCCGAACTGGCCATGGCCCAGGGGCATGGCGATGCCTTGGCGTACCTGAGGCATGCGCTCAAGGATGGGCAGCGACCATTGTGGTGCCAGCACGTCGATCAGCACACCGGGGTGCTGTGCTTGAAGGGTCATGAACAGGCTCTGGGCCATGACCATGTCGCCCACCCAGGAGGGGCCCACGACCAGGATGCGTCGCGTGCTGCTCATGCGTTCACAGGCCCCGCTGGCTCAGCCAGGCCATGTAGCGTTGCACACCTTGCTCCACGCTGAGGAATGGTGCGTCGTAACCGGCTTGCCGCAGGGCGCACATGTCGGCCTGGGTGTAGCTCTGGTAACGTCCCTTCAGATGATCCGGGAAGGGGATGTATTCGATCTGACCGCGCTGATGATGGGCAATGACCGCATGGGCCATGTCATTGAAGCTCTGGGCACGGCCAGTGCCGCAGTTGTAGATGCCGCTGACTTGCGGATGGTCCAGCAGCCAAAGGTTGACGGCCACCACATCATCGACGTGGATGAAATCGCGCTCCTGGCCGCCGGGGCCATAGCCGTCACAGCCTTCGAACAGGCGAACCGTATCGCCGCCCTTGAGCTGCTGTTGCATGTGAAACGCCACACTGGCCATGCTGCCTTTGTGCTGTTCGCGTGGCCCGTAGACGTTGAAATACCGCAGACCCACCACGGGACTCTGGAGGCCGACCAGCAAGGGGCGCAGGTGCTCGTCGAACAGGAACTTGGAGTAGGCGTAGGCGTTGAGCGGATGTTCATTGCCGCGCGCTTCCTTGAAGACGCTGCCGCCGCCATAGACCGATGCGGATGAGGCGTAATAGAAAGGGATGCGGTGAGCGGATGTCCAGCCCAGCAGGACCTTGGTGTACTCGTAGTTCACCCGCATCACGAACTTGCCATCCCACTCGGTGGTGGATGAGCAGGCCCCCTGGTGAAACACCGCTTCGACCGGACCAAAGCTCTGGCCAGACTGGATGCGTTGCAAAAAGTCGTCCTTGTCCAGGTAGTCCCGGATGTGGGCGTCCGAAAGGTTAAGGCATTTGCGGCCATCGGTGAGGTCATCCACCACCAGGATGTCGGTGATGCCACGGGCATTGAGCCCTTGAACGATGTTGCTGCCGATGAAGCCGGCGCCGCCGGTGACGATGATCATGTGCGGTGTTCCTGCGGGTGGGCGGGGAAGAGGTGAGTGGCGCAGTCCAGCAGGCTGGCAAAGTGGCCGTCTGCCATGGCAGGGTTGGCGCCCGATTCGGGGTTGTCGGAGGCCACCAGGTAGGCACGACCGACTCCGGCTGCGCGCGCTGCTTCAATGTCGCTGGGCTTGTCGCCAATCAGGAGGGATTCGCCAAGTGCCAGGCCCAGTTCGCTGCTGGCTTGCAGCAGCAGACCGGGGGCGGGTTTGCGGCAGTCGCAATTGATGGCCAGCGCCTCGACGCTGCCCTTGGGGTGGTGCGGGCAATGGTAAACGCCGTCAAGCAGCACGCCTTGACGGGCGAGTTCGTCTTTCAGGGCTGCGGTCAGCTGCTGGTACTGCGCCTCGGTGTAGTAGCCACGTGCCAGTCCGGACTGGTTCGTCACGACGACCAGTGCATAGCCTGCAGCCTGCAGCGCTCGCATGCCCTCTATCGCGCCGGCCACGAATTCAAAGTCCTCCCAGCGGTGAACATAGGCCTTGTCCTTGTTGATCACGCCATCGCGGTCCAGGAAGGCGGCTTTGCGCAAGCTCGGTTGCGGCTGCAGCGGTTGGCGGATGCGCTGCACCAGTGCCGTGGTGGAGAAGCCATCGACAAACGGAATGGCGACCGATTGCCCCCCCCAGCTGCGCACCACGCGGGTTTCTTCCAGCGTCTCCATGTCGTAGTCACCCCCCTTGACGTAAATGTCGGGGCGGATGGCGCGGATCAGTTCGACGGGTGTGCGGGTGTCAAAAAAGGTCAACAGGCTGACGGACGCCAGACCAGCCAGCACATAGGCCCGGTCTTCGGCCGCATTGAGTGGGCGGTCGGGGCCCTTTCCCAGCATCCGTGCCGAGGCATCGGAGTTGACGGCCACCAGCAGTGACGCGCCGAGCTGGGCGGCGCGGTGCAGGTAACTCACATGGCCGCGGTGGAGCACATCAAAGACGCCATTGGTCATGACCAGCGGACGGGGGAGTGAGGCCAGCTTTTCGCTCAGATCCTGGGGCTGGCAGATTTTGTCTTCGGGACTCATCCGCACAATTCTTCGTAGGTCAGTGAGGCCGTGCCGAATTTGGCCACCACCAGTCCCCCGGCGCGGTTGGCCCAGTGCATGGCCTGTTGCAAATCCAGACCACAGGCGACCATCAGGGCCAGGGTGGCGATCACGGTGTCGCCCGCGCCGGTGACATCGGCGACTTCGCGTGCCTGCGCGGGCACCGTGTTGACACGATCGGCCTCGAAAAGCGTCATGCCTTCTTCGGAACGGGTCACCAGCAAGGCCTGCAGGTCCAGCTCGCGACGCAGTGCCTCGGCTTTGAGGTGCAGTTGCTCCTCGCTGGGCCATGTGCCCATCACCTGGGCCAGCTCAGCACGGTTAGGCGTGATCACACTGGCGCCACTGTAGCGGGCCCAGTCGCTTCCTTTAGGGTCGATCAGCACGGGCTTGCTGGCCTCACGTGCCATGCGAATCATTTGGGGGATGTGGGCCAGGCCGCCTTTGCCGTAATCGGAAAACAGCACCGCATCGTGTGTACTCAGCAGGTCAGCGAACCGGTCGAGCATGCCAGCCAGCACCTCGTGGTCGGGCTCTTTTTCGAAGTCAATGCGCAGCATTTGCTGGCTGCGTCCAATGACACGCAGCTTGACGATGGTTTCCATGCCGGGGTCTTCGCCCAGCTCGGAGTCGATGCCATGGGTGTGCAGCAGCTTGCGCAGGCTGCGGGCGGCATCGTCCTGACCGATCATGCTCAGCAGCGTGACGCGCGCACCCAGTGTCTTGATGTTGAGGGCCACGTTGGCAGCGCCACCCAGGCGGTTTTCTTCACGCCGCACGTGGACCACAGGCACGGGGGCCTCGGGGGAGATGCGGGCTACTTCACCATGCCAGTAGCGGTCGAGCATGACATCACCGACCACCAGGATGCGGCAGTCGGCGATTCGGGCAGGAGAGGGCAGGGCCAGACTCATGCCAGTCCCAGTTGCTGCTCGATCAGGCCGCACAGGGTGTGGCCAATCAGAATGTGGCACTCCTGGATGCGCGCAGTCACCGGACTGGGCACGATGATGCTTTGATCGCAGAGGTGGCGCAGTTGTCCCCCGTCGCGGCCCAGTAGGCCCAGGGTCTGCATGCCCAGTTGACGGGCTTCTTCGACGGCGCGGATGACGTTGCGTGAATTGCCCGAGGTGGAGATGCCAATCAGCAGATCACCAGTACGGCCCAGGCCTGCCACCTGGCGCGCAAAGACCTCATCGAACGAATAGTCGTTGCCAATGCACGTCAAGGCTGAGGTGTCGGTCGACAGCGCCATGGCAGCCAGTGGGCGGCGGTCATGGATGAAACGGCCCGTCAGTTCTGCCGCCAGGTGCTGGCTGTCAGCGGCGGAGCCGCCATTGCCGCAAAACAGGATCTTGCCACCTTGCTGCAAGGTGCGACCGGCGAGTGTTCCGGCTTTCAGCACAGCCTCTTCAAGCGTGTGCAGCGTTGCCAGCAGGGCGTTGTGTTCCTGAAGGTTCTGGAGAAACAGGGACGTCATCTGATATCAACCGAGTTGGCGTTTTTTGACCGACTTCTGCTTGGGCTTGGCCCGTTTGATCTGGCCGCCCGAAGTCAGGCGCTGGTTGCCGAGCACTTTGACATGCTTGACTTCCGGTTTCTGGCCGCCGCGTTTGCTGAATTTGAGCACCTTGAATTCGCGAGGACCGGGCATGCGGTCTTCGTCGACGGCTTTGTCCTTTTTGGCCTGGGGCCGCCAGAGTACCAGCAGCTTGCCGATGTGCTGGATGGGGGCTGCATTGAGCTGGTCGGCCAGCTGCATGTACATGGCTTCGCGGGCAACACGGTCATCGCCGAGCACGCGTATCTTGATCAGGCCATGGGCATTGAGGGCGGCGTCGGCTTCTTTCACGACGGCAGGGGTCAGGCCGTCGTTGCCGATCATGACCACCGGATCGAGGTGGTGGGCGTCAGCGCGGTGAACCTTGCGCTGGGCGGGAGTCAGTTGGATTTGGGGCATGCGGCTATTATCCCAGTTTGGATAAGAAAACATGAAAGTCAAGACCAAAAGCAAGAAGGTCAACAAGGCGTG
>JACCDV011201762.1_pt1 | contig 17318 bp, 4 predicted proteins | sample 7446131 | NCBI WGS metagenome assembly JACCDV01 (sample SAMN15323448, study PRJNA562643) | freshwater metagenome | isolation source: river surface water | place: USA:Blue River Watershed | collected 2017-08-17 | reverse complement strand
TAATTAAGATCTGAAAATATAAATATTGTAAAATAAGAAAAGATTAGTAATATTACTTAACCCAACATGTAAATTAGAGAATATTAAAATACATTTAATCATCTTAGCTAATTTTTATTAGAAGATAATAATTAAATATAAATTAAAAACTTAATAGATTTTTAAGAAAGTGAAACACCATTACATTAAACAGAAAATAAATCCTAAATATTTTTATCCGCTTAAAAGGATATTGATGAAATTAAAAATTTATTATAGGAAAGCTCTATTAGTTTATCTAAGCTTTCAAAAAACAAATAAAATGTTTTAAAAAATCTAAAAAAAATGAATTTATCAAAAGAATCAGAGCAATACGAATCCTTATAATATAAAAAGGCTAAAAATATGATTAAAAATTAAAAGAAAAAAAATGCAAAAATTATTAACTCTAAAAATGATGATTTGAACTCTTTAATTTTAGATAAAAGCTTTTTTGATGTTATTGATGATTAGCTAAAGGCGTTCAATAAAATTGATAAATAATTTATTTTATAATGAATGGTTTTGATGTAAAAAGTGGTGTTAAGCTTACTGAAGAGAATTAATAAAAAATAAAAGACCTCACAAAAAACTCTTATAAATCACAAAAGAAAGAGAATTAAATTAATTTCTATAAATAATAAGCCTAATATTATCTTGAAAATTTCTAATCTGTTGGAAAAGAGAAATAATAATAGATTAAAACATATTGCGAAGAAGAAATAAGAAACGCAGAGTAACATTTTTTATAAGAAGAAGAACGATTTTATATGTATATTGATATTGATATGTTTTTTGCATCAGTGGAACAAATCGATAATTAATATTTAATTGATAAGCCTTTTATTGTGGGAAGTAGTGTAGTTGCAACATCAAATTATATTGCTTGATAATACGGAATAAAGTCAGCTATGCCTGTTTTTGTTGCAAAAACATTATGCCCAGAATTAATAGTAATTTAGCCAAATATGCAGAAATATTAAAAAGTCTCTTAAGATTTTTATTCTATAATAAATTAAATATGTGAATAATATACATATATTGGAATTGATGAATGTTGCATAGATATTCCAAATGATTAAATATAAAATATGAATGTTTAAGAAAAATAGAATTATCTATTGAATTTATCAGAAAAAATAAGAATAGAAATTCAATAAAAACTTCAATTAACAATTTCTATAGGAATTGCACCAACATGAGTTTTAGCAAAAATTGCAGTTTCAAAGAATAAGCCAAATGGATATTGTTTTGTTGATAAAAATCAAATTGAAATTTATAGATTTTTGGATAATTAAAAAGTAGGAGTAATTCCAGGCATTGGATTTAAGCTATAAACGATTTTATTTGAATTGGGAATTGAAACGATAAAATAATTAAGAGAGAATTTAGCAATTTTGTATTTAAATATATCAAGTGATGCATTTTTATAAATATTATTAAAATCAATAGGTTATTCAGAACATGAATTATAAGAGGTCAAAAATCCAACAATTTTCAAGTCTTTAACATTTAAAAGAACCTCTAATAAAGAATAACTAAATCAAATTTTATTCTATTTGGTTGATGAGATTACTGAAAAAATAGAAGAAAAGTAAATCTATTATAAGACAATATCCTTACATGTAACATTTTTCGATTTTGAATAAAAAAGCCTTAGTAAACAATTAAACATTTTTAATAAAAAGTCAATAATATTAAAAAGTGTTGTTTTAGAGTTATTGGATAATTTTGTTTAAGAAAAAAAAGACTTTTGACTATTAGGAATTAAAGTTGAAAACTTTGTTAATAAATATACAGAAAATGAGTAAATTGAAGATACTTTCTTATAGCCAAAAATATCATTAGAAAAATAATAGGATTTTATTTAGTAAGTTTCTTTATAGAAAATATATCAATGTCCAATATGCAACTAAACCTTGGATTGTAAAGGTAATATAACAGCTTTTAATTGACATGTTGATTAATGTTTAAATTATGAATATTAGCCATAATAGCAAAATTAATAATTTGACTTCTTAAAGAAAAAAACTAGAAAAAAGTAATTATTTTTTATTTAAATTATTTTTCGTCTTTTCAATACTTTTATGATTTTTCTTATATTTAATGATAAATCTTTCAATCAGTTATTGTTTTCAATTTATATTATTTATTTAATATTAAATTTTTACTAAGCATCCATAAAGCATTCCTGGAATATTTCACATTAAATATTGTTTTATATTTTTTCATCATTATAACCTCTTTTTTGTAATCTTTCATAAATATCAGAGGTGTTGGACTTTATTACAAAAACCAAATCTAAATCTTTTCAATTGAAAATGCTACAATCATGAAAATCAAATATGTTATTACAGTTAGAATATTATGTATCTAAATAATCTCTTAATTTTCTTGGATTAAAAATTGTGCTTTATAACTCATCATCCACAAAATCATATAATTTATTATCTTTAACAATTCAGCTTATTTCTATATGATTAAAACTATCTTCATTTTTAAACTTTTAATTAAGTTTTTTAACTAGTCTTTTAGCAATCGTTGTTTTGCCAACCCCTGGTGTGCCTGTTATTAATATATTTATATTTTTACTCATTAATAATAAATTAATTTATAATGAATATATAAATGTTGTTTGTCATGTTTATCTTTTTATTTTTCCAAGTTATAAATAATGCTGAAATAAATGAGACAGAAATAGAAGATTTTATAAAGAATAAAAAATAGGTCTTTATTCTTTTTTATTTACCAAATTGTTAAAAAAGTTAACTTTTCTTGCCAATTTATTCAAATATAGAAAAATAGTATTCACAATATAAACTTAGCTTTATATAAATAAACGTAAAGGAAAATAGAATTTATAAATAACAACTACATGTAAATCATTTTCCAAGTGTTTTTTATATTGCTGAGAATATTCATAATAGAATTCTGTTTACTAATAATATTTTAGATAAATAAAAGTTTGAAGATTTTGTAAAAGACAAAATATTACTTCCTTTGAAAACATAGACATTATCGTAAGATTATATTATATTTAAAGGATAAGAAAATAACTAAGAATATTTAAAAATGTAGTTATTAAAAACCTTAAATCCAGAGTTAGAAATTATCTTTTAAAAGTCCAAAAGAAGTTTTATATTTTTGCATAATTAGAATAAATCACCTAAAAAAATCTACAATAAAATTAATTTAAGAAATTTATGAAATATTGTACTATAAAGTTACTTTATTTAATTTGACAGATTTACAAAAGATAATGTTGTTAAAACCATATAACATCATCTTTCTTTTTGTTTAATTGTTTATTAGTTAGAGTTAAGTAATAATCAGAAGAATATAATAAATAAAGTTATATCAAAAATGGACAACTTCTATCCAACCTTTATTAATGATTTATCTGATGAATTTTAATGAAATAATGCTTATTTGTTAAACTATCAACAAACTTAAGGTATTTAAATATTTATAATTAGATAAGAAAGAACAATGTTGAAATTTCTATTTGAAAAAGAATTCAATTATAAAAATCTAAAGAGTTTCTTTTTAAAACATTAATCATTCTAATTGGATAACTATATTATAAGTTAAAAAAAGGAATAAAATTCTGATGATATATTTTGCAAGGAAATTAATTCAAAAGAATTAATTGAGTTTATTACAAAAACAAATATGACATTGATAATATTATATTATACATGAAGTTGTACAGGATGTTAAGATAGTGTTCAGTTAATAGAAAGTTTTGCCAAAGAAAATAAACTTAATAAAAACATAATCATTAGGAAAATCAATATAGCAATTAATGAAATCCCATATAGTATTTCTGTTCCAAATATAGTTTTTGTTTCTAAGAAAAACAGAGAGGATTTTTAATCTTATAAAGGCGATTTGGATAAAGAAAAAATTTTCAGTTTTTTATATGAAAAAATCGATTAAGAGTCAATAGCTGTCTCCGAAGAATTATAAATAAATTATAATGAGCTTATTTATAGGTAATATATCTAATAGAACAACATAGGAAGATCTATAAGATCTTTTTCTTTGAGTTGGACCATGTAAGGTTGATTTAAGAGTAATTTAAAAAGTAAAAATTTGCATTTGTAACATATGATAAAGAGTATATAGCTGAAATCGCAATAAAAAAATATAATGGTTATAGACATAATGGCCTTAATTTAACAGTACAGTGGAGTTGAAGATCTGGTAAATCCTATTCCTAAGAAGAGATTTACTAAAAACCGATTATTCAAAAACGCGGGTTTCCAAATTATGATTTTAAAGATGATTTTTCTTACGATTTAGAAATCATATAAAAATTACTAAATTATTTATAATGGGTTTTAATTAAAACGATATAAACTAACTATTAAATGAAACAGAATAGAATTTAGATAGAATACTTTTTGATAGTTTTAACTAATTAACTTTAAAAAACTTAATAAAAGATTAAAATATTATTAAAAAGGATTAAAAAGAAGAAAAATAATCTCTTAATAACAGCATTAGAAAATCCTCATTAAAATAAACTTAAAATATTGTGGAGAAAAAATCTATAAAAAACTCTAATGTTTAAGATAAAGAGAAAACATAAAAAATTAGTTATAAGCCAAAGACATCCATTAAGAATTCAGATATTTAAGAATAAATAAAATAATAAGAAAGAAAATAGTCGGATTTATTATTAAGAAAAACTTTATAAAAAAACTCTATTAAATAATAACCCTCAATTGAAAACTAGGAAATTGATTTTAAAGGATAAAACCCTGAAAATTGAAGTAGTAAGTTTTTGCCAGTTTTTTTAATAGATCCAATTTATATTTAGATCTTTTCCACCCAAACTTATTTATATAAAATATATAAACGTTTAGAAGCTAAATTGGTTAGCTTTTAATACCTTTTAGAAAAAGATTATTAAACTTATATGTTAAAGGCGAATTTTGATAAATATATTTAAAAACTCAATAAAAGACCTTTTATGCTTATTATGTTTGCATCTAAATTAATACTAATTGAAAACTTAATAGAGTTGAATGAATAAACTTATAAACTATCGATTTTCAAAGCCCAGAAATTAGAAAATGATAATCAAATAAGTTATTCTTTTGAAATAAAATATTTGCAAATTGATATAAAAGCATTAAAGTAAAATCAGACAAAATTTGATCCAGAAGTGCTGATAGTTATTTAAGGTAAATTAATAAGAAATTCATAAAATTTCATAAATAACTTTTCAGAATTAAAAAGAAGAAATCAAAAAATGAGAGGATTTTTTTATTAAAATTCGTTTTTTATCGGAAATCAGTTTTAATGTTTTGTACGTCAAATTCTATTAATTAAAAAAGTATAAAAATTAAATTAAAAATTATCTAATATCGTTTTTCAATCTTCGATAAGCCACAATATCTTTTTACATTAATGTAACTCTTTTAGCATTTAAGCAGATTAAGTAAGCATCTTCTAATACACTTTTTATATATAGCTCCGATGATTCAAGCAGTGCATCTAATGAGTAAGGAGTAAATCTGGAGACCTCAGTAGGATTTCCTCTAGCGCTTTTATCTTATTGGATTTTCTGTAAATGAGATTTTACCAATTGCTAAAAGTTCATTTTTCTTAAGGAAACACCGTTTCCTAAATATTGATTTCAAATATCATTTCCTGGTCTGGGTATTTTTTCTCTTTTTGGATCCAAATTTGGTCTTTTGTTTTAATCTCAATTTTGGTTCTCTTCAAATTCTTCATCTTTGTAAACTATTGTGCTTTGATCAGATACTTTTCTCTATTACCCCGGTCTTGATATCGATCTCTTTTTTTACTAATTTAAAGATTTTTAATTTGGTAAAGATTATCAATTATTGGTTTAAACTTTGTTTTGTTTTTCTGGCTGAACAGATCGTTTTTATTATTAAACAACTGGTTTTTGTTGCGGGACTTCCTATTTTATCCCAGATAATCTTCTTTATGGAGAAGTATCTTATACATCAACTGAGCTTTCCTATAATTCAGAAAAATCCAAATCCTTTTTTCATATTGATGAGTCTCATTACTAATTTCCTCTATTTGATGATCCTTTCATTATAAGTTAAATAATTTAAATTTAATTTAAAATTTTGAATTGAAAATTGTTATCTTTTAAGATTGTAATGTTTCTATTTTTGCTTTTATTATTTTTTTATCTGTTTTTTTGTTACTTGATTTTTATTAAGAAATTTGTTTTTATTATTCCTTAAAATTTATTATTTAAATGTCACTATTGTATTTCTATATTAGAATATTTATTTTGTTTTCATTACGCTGGCTTTATCTATTGGATTTTATATTTAGTATTTTAGGTTTTAACTCCTTAGGTCTATTAGAGATTTAAGAAAGAAAATTGTTATTATTAAAAACAGGTAAATTTTACTATCCAATTTATGACTGATATTAAAGCTGCTAATTTGATTTCTATTCTAGTATATTTATGTTCATTTTTCATGATTTTTCAGGTTTCATAAAAAGATTAATAAAACTTTTAATCGATAAATCATCATTTTGTTCTATAATAAATATTGATGATTTACTTGTATCAAAATTATCTAATTTTTAAACTAATAAAGAATCATGGCTAATCAATGAATCAATCGTTTAATAATTCAGCTAAATTTTTTTCTCTAAAACCAAAGGAATGTATTAAATATCATTTTTAGCTACACTTGATTATGTTATTTCATGATAATCAATTTACTTCAAGAAATCAACTAAGCTTAAATTATTCTTTTTATTGATTTCAACAAAATTGATTTTTGATTCAATTGATGATTTTTGTTAGTTTATTTTTTATTATTTGATTTTCTCAATAATTTCAAATTTAAATTATCGATTTTCCTAATTGTAAATTTTAGAAAAAGCATAGAGTCGTTTTATTGATTAAGAATTTTTGAATATTCGAAAATCTATTGAATCTTCTTCGACTTTATGATTTAATAATAAATTTTCAGTTATTTTATAATAATGATATTTTAGCAACATTGGATGCTCAAATTGTTCTTTATATTTTATTAAGTTTTGGTTTAAAATAAATAAATTTAATTTTTAGTTATTTAATTCTTCAGTTTAATTATCAGTTTGCTCATTTAGCATTTATAATATTTTATAATTTGATGCTAAAAAGTTCTATTTAATAATGTAATAATTTGATATAATAACTTAAGGAGATTGAAATAAATGAAATTTAATCATAGATAAATTCATCTTTTGAAAAAATTAATCTTTTGTTGGAGTTTGTTAATAATTAATAGAACGATATTTCAAATGAGTAAAATCATTAATAAATTTAAGAGATGGAAAAAATCATAAAAATTTATTAAAGAATTTCTAGCTCGAATATTATAATAAATGATAATTATGGTATTTCTTTATGAATATAATCAGAAAATAATCAATATTGGGCTGATCTTTAAATTACATTATAAGAAGAATCGATTACCTTTGTAATTTTAGACTCAAATTAAAGTTTCATTTAAAATGTAAAATAAAAAGTACAAAGGAAAAGTGCTTACTTACACAGAATAGAAAGAATTGCATAAATTTTACTTGTTTATGTTTGCTAGATTAAACTAAAATTTAATAGAAACATAATTAATTAATTTTCTTCAATTTCATAAGAGAAGTTCTATTAATCATATTTTTCTTAATAATTTTATATAAAGTTATTCCAATCCTCTCTTTTTTCGAAATAATGAGGAACAATTGAGTCTCTTTAAAGGATTTCATTACACTTTCTTATATTAGTAAAAATCTCTATAAAATGCTTTGCTTTATATGGATACTCTAATAGTTACTCTATGGTAAAATATGATTATTTGTTCTTAAAAATATCTTATAAAATGTTTATTATGTTTTCAAACAAATATCACTCATCATATAAATCATAAATAATTAGTGATAAATCTTCGAAAAAATAATTTAAATCATAAAAGCACGCTTATTACATACCTTAAAACACCATCCAAATCTACATCTAAAACTTTAAACCAAAATTATATTGCTTATTATTCTGTCTTACATTCCTAATTTATGATAAATTAGAAAAACTCTTAAAAACTAATATCATCAGGGTCTTTAAAGATTTATAAAACCTTTGTTATTCAATCTATTATTTTTTAAGGATAAATTTATCCAAAAAAACTATTAATTTTATCAAAAGTAATTTTTCTATTTAAATCAAGCTTTATATCATTGTATATGTTTTATATTACAAAAAATACTTCATAAGAGAATATTGTAATTTTTTAATTAGACTTTGTTTAATAGAAAAATTAATCTATTTATTCTTATAATTAGCTCCTTATTAACATAATTCTGTTGATTGGTTTAAACAACTCATAATTATTGAAAAAATAAAATTATATTGTTATAATAATAGCTTTTTATATTACCCATAGACTCCATGTATTCAATATCATTTTAAAGTTATAAATATTCATCCTAAACTTTTACTAAAGATAAAAAATAATCAAAAAAGTCTTAATAATTTTATAAATAATAAAGCTAGTTTTTTTTATTTTAATCTTAAACTTATTAATATAATTAGTTTATAACGTTTTTTTCCTCATCTTTATATATATCAGATTAAGAATAAATTAAGTCATAATTTTAAGATTATTCAATTTATATAGACTTTTATTATATTTATTATAAATTATGATATTCTTTTGTTTTTTTTTAAGCATTTTTTTAAATCTGAAGAATTTTTTCTATTATATTATCTTATTAGAAAGCCTATATAAAAACCTCTGATTAAATTAACCTATAATTGTCAAATTATTATATAGCTTATTTATCATCAATTATATTACAGAATTATTAGTAAAGATTTTATTTAAAAGATTCGAGTTTTTAATACATTTATGCTTTTTTGTGAATTTTCTAATATTCATAAGACATTATAGAATTTATAAAAATATATTAATTATAATCCAACATATTGATTTAATCAATAATGAATTATTTTTAGGCTTTGTTATTAGATATAATTTATTTTAGTTTTTCAAGCTAACTTAAAACTCTATCGATTTAAATTGAGTTTCTTTAGTCATGAATATATTAGAATATTTAATTGTTAATCTTTCTAATCTTTTAAGAATCGTCTTTAATATTTCTTTATTTTCTTAATTTACAAAATCTTTAATTTATAATAAAATCATCTTAAATATAAACTTTTTATTTTTCTTAGATTTCTTAAGAGCAGATTAAGTTATAAATTATCTATTATTGTCTATAATCATATTCATCTTATTATTAAGAAAATCAAATTTTGTTTTATAAATACTATAGATCTTTCTTATTGTATTTTTTCATTATATTTTATTATTATAAAAAAATATTAATAAAACTCATATTCATTTGAAAGTTAAGTAAACTTCTATCTTGTAACATTAAGAAATAATGAGTTTTCTTCTAATCTTTCATTTTATAAATCACATTATGTCGGAAGTTGTTTTAGCTGATCTTTTTCAATTTGTTAAATTTACTATGTTTATTAAATCGAAACGTTTTATACAAAAGATGGTTGTTTTTACATTCACAAAATATCATTAGGATTAATAATGTGATTTTTTAATTTCTTTTAACAAGTATATTAAGTAGATAAAAGCTTATTAAAATAAAATTATGTATTTCCTATTATAAATCCTCTTTGTTAGTCAATTATTCAATTTATATTCGATTTTTAAAAAGTACCAAACTTGCTATTTAAGTCATAAAGATAAAAATTATTTTCATTTTTTATTAACATAGAATGTTGCCTTGAAATTGTTTAATTGTCTATTTATAACTAACACTCAATATCCCTCCCAATAGTAAACTCTGATTAAGTTGGATCCTTTATTAGGAGAATATAGAATATTAATCAATTTTACTAAAATTCCTGATCTTAAAACACTATATAGTTATCATAGTCGAAATATGCAAACTCAATTAGATTATAATTTACTAATTCTTTATCCTATATTTAACAAGGGTATTTATTTAAGCAAATATCACACATAGCATTTTCAGTATCTAATAATATAAAACTTTATTTATCTTATTTTAACTAATTAATTATTTGCTTTTACAAGCAACAAATATGTATACGATTTTTATCTGAGCAATCACAAATTTTGAAAGCAAATTTTTTACTATTATATTCCGGCTCATAACAAATCCTACATAAATCTTAAGAATTTACATCGCTTAAATTGTTATAATCTTCTGTATATGATTTTTAATTAAGTTTAATATATTTAACACTGAATATCTTACAACCAAATCATATGAAATCATTTAACTTTATTTTTGATAAAATATTTTAACTATTTTATTAAAATTTGTTATATTGTTAACAATGAAACCACAAATAATTATTTTAAGATTCTTATAAACAGCTAATCTATAATTAACTATTAATATATTCAATTTGAAATATTGAAAAGTTTTATCATATTTCTTCATTTAAATTCTATTGACTAAAATAAACTTATTTATTTTTTAGATTAAAATAAATATAGATATTTTACGAAATAATAAAACAATCTACTAAATAAGCATTATAATTATCCTTAAAATTAAAAACATTTTATTAATTACTTTTCCATTTAAGTATTTTTATATGAAAAATCTACTATTAATCTTTAGCTTAACAGACACCCATTATAATCATAATATTAATTATAAATTGATTGATAAAAATTTAGATGATTTTATGGATCATATTTTTAATTTTAATATTTTTATATAAAATTCTCAAAAAGCTTTATTGCATCTTTTAACGATCCATAACCGTCAATACTTTTAATTGGTGCAAATTCATCTTATTTTTCAACTAAAAAATATTCTTAGTTTTATAATAGCTAAAAGTAATCCATAAAGAATATTTCGGTTTTAATACAAGGCTTTTATAGAATTATTTATTTTGTTTTTAAATCATAAACATCAAACTTTCATTCAACCTAGTGCACACTTATGACTTTTTATTAATTTAGTAAAATGAACTCTAATGCGGATAATTTCAAATAAAAATTATTAATATTACCGGATCAATGATTTTTAAATTCCTCATTAGAGTAAATATACTCTAATATAAAAGGCATATTTTAAGAAATACCGAATTCTCCAACTAACTCTTTAACACTTTCTTTTTTAATTGTTTTATGAATAATATCCGCATTACTATTTATTAAGTAATTAACATAAAATGGATCACACGGTCAAATTAATAAATTATCTATATTTGAAAAATGAATAATTTCTATATTTTTAGACTTTAATTCTTTAAATAAAAAATTATCAAACAAAGAAATCATTTATCCATTTCCCATTGATGATTTTAAAATATTTTTATTTACATCAAAAAGAATATTTCCGTCCAAATCTTAAATATTATAATCTTGCTCACAGTCAATAAGAAAAATATTATTATAATTGAAATAGCTATTCATTTCTAAGTAAGAAATTATACTTTGTTTATGATTTTAAGAAACAATAAAATATAAAGGAATTTCTTACGTTATTTATAATAGATTTAATAAGCTTATAACTCATTAAATAAATACCTTTATTAATGTTTCATTATTTTTTATTTAAAATTAGTATAGAGCTTTGCATGTTTTTGACTATAATCAAGATGCATCTCCCGCTGCCATTATTATCATAACAACTTTTTGTTAAGAATAAATATGTCTTATGCTATTAAAATCTAACTTGCAAAATTATTATTACATTTATTTAACTTATTTTTCTTATAAAGGAATGAAATGGTTTATAAGTTATTAATATTATAAGCTTCCTCTTCTCATTTTATTTATGTGCTAAAATTACCTTATTGCTTCTTAAGGTATATTTTATATTATTTATTTTTGTTCCTAATCAAATTCATTATTTTCCTATAAAGATATAATACCGTTTAAATCTTCTTTTTACATAAATTATAAAAATTTATAAATGAATGAGCTAAATTTATTATAGAAAAAAATATCTTCTTTAGAATAACATTTATTAATGTAAAATCAATAAAAGCAAAATATTAATCATTTTGTTTAAGACTTTGAAACAAATATTGGACTATCTAAGAGCTTAATAGAACATGTATAGGCATAGTCTAATTTATATTTAATAATACAACTAATGAATTAATAATTAAAAAAAGACGATATAATTTTAGCAAATATGAAGCAATTAGAATAGTAGTAAAAAAGACATAAGTAAATTGAAGAAAAATTGAAATAAATTTAATATATTAATTTCTTTATTAATCTTTATTTAGAAATGATTTTCTAATTTAACTGAATCTATTTTTAAATTATGTTTATGATTTTATGCTTGTTCCCTTATTTAAGCTAATATTCAGGGTTATGTTTTCTTAATAATCATTTCTTTATTAAACATCGTTTATTTTTAATTTGTTTTATTAAATTAAATTTTTCTATTTAATATCTTGTTTTATTTTAGGAAAACATTTTATATTATTTTTCTAATATTCTTAAATAATCTAATTTTAATTAATTTTATCTTATTATTTTAAAACATTTTATTATAAAGAAATTGAAATTTTTAGTTATTTATTATTCTTGTTTATTATATTCATAAATAAATAATTAGCAAATTGTTTTTTATAATTAAATAATTTATTGTTTATATTTATTATTATTTTTTTGAACTATTAAAATGATAGATATCTATTATGTATTGTTTTATAGATTTAACAAATACCCTATTGTTTCTTTATAAATATATTTTACAGATAGATAATATTCTTTTATTATATTTACATATTTTAAAATTAATAATAAAATATTTTTTATGATATAATTGTTTATAGATGTATATATTTATATCTTTATTTAGAGAATTAATTTAATCTTTAAAATATTCTTTTCTTTAAAAACTTAAATTTTCTTTGGATTAGAGTTTATATGATTTGTATTTTTAAATCAATTAGGTTTATTCAGTTAAGTTTATATAAATAATTAATAATTTGTTGTTTTATCTATTTACTGATTAAATACTTAAATGCAGTAAAATCTTGATAGTCTTCTTTCTTATTTTAATATAATTAAATAATCTAATTTTAGAGCTAATTTCCATTATATTTTTCCATTATAAATATTTTTTAGCATATTTATAATGAAAGAGTGAACAAGTTAAATTAAATTTCATAGTATCATACATAATGATAACACTTACGTAATGATAAATAAAAATAATGATGACTAAGTTAATATATATTACCCATAGGAGGAATAAAATAATTTAATTATTTAATAAAATTAAAAAATTGAAAATTTCTAATATTTTGATTTTCTTTCATTTAATGAAAATCTTTATATAATAAATTATTCAATATAGGAATAAACAATCATTTATTATTTATTGAATATTAATAAAGTGCTTTTTCAATAAAAAGAAAACATGATAAAACTATAATTATAAGAGAATATTTAAAAATTAAAATTTTATTAACAATTTGTATTTATAATATAAGGAACCTAAATAACTCAATATGATTTAATAACTTAATAGCCTATTAATTCAACTAAATTCTCTACTATAGACTGCTAAGGCAATGTAAATCTAGAAATTTATAAAGATAAAATTTATTTAATAAAAAATAATGATGTTTTTTTATTCGATTAATTTTTGAATTTTCAACTAAAATTATAAAATATTTCATTGTGTAATATAACACATATTGATATTAATAAAGTTTAATAAAACTAATTTTTGATTTGTTCAAATGAAGATAAAGTTAGATTTTATGATATTTGATATGCTAATTAATTAACATATAAGTTAAGCTTATAAAATAGCTAATTTGCAAAAGCCTTTTATAATCCAGTATATTCTGATATTATAATAACAAATGATTAAAGTTCAATATTAGTTTTTAATAATCAAAATAGTGAAATCATATATTAATTTGATATTTAATCAAATTGATATTTTAATGATTTTTATTATGATTTTTCTTATCAAAATCCTTTATACATTTTATATTAATTATAAGAGTCTGTTAAGATAAAAAGAATAGATTAAAAAGCTATTTTTGACTTAATATTAAAATAATAAAATAATAAATTTATATTTTTATAATGAAAGATATTAAAAAGAATCATCAATTAAACTTATAGGGAATTTGTGAAATCTTTTTATAAACAGTAAAATACTTAAACGAGTAAAAATTTACTTCCTTTGAATAAAGAGAAATTATTAATTAGTTTTGCTAAGAACTATTCCAATATGTTGTATTAAACTCTAAAGTAAAAGAAGATTTTCCACCTTATTTTTTCATGAGTATTTTTCAAATAGTTTTCTTTTAAAACTAAAATGAATATTTAGATTTCTTTAATTAGTTTGCAAGGAAAACATTTATTATGGATGAAAACAATATAATTGGAGCCCTTTTATGCTGTTAATAAGAAGTAATTTTCGGATTTATAAAAAGAAACTAACATTTTTTAGTTAACAATTAAGAAATTTATAACTGAATAACAAATCTACTAAAAAAGAGATTTTTTAATTTTTCTTAAATTTCATCTGAAAATAAAGATTAAAGATAAGTTTTTGATTAAATTAAAGAAGTTAGTATTCAGATAAAGAATCTTTGCTTATAATCCGATAATTAATCCTAATTAGAATTTCTTAATCAAATTTATACTTTTTGCTAGATTATTTTAGGAGATTAAGAATCAATAATTAACAGCTGGAATAGATTAGATTTAATACTAATTATGGGATATTTCAATCATATAGAAAATAACTATACACCTTAGAGATTAAAAATGTTCTGTGATAAGGCTAAAACTATGATAAAAACAGATGATGAATAAATGTAAATATTTGATATAATTTTATAGATAATTTACTTTAAAAATAATCCATCATTTAGTTTATAGTCAATTTATAAATACTGTGATAATGGGTGGATATTCTTCATTTCTTACTTAACTCTAATGATGTATTATTAAGATTTGGATTTATAGTCGTTGGTTTAAGAGTATTTTCAATCTTTAATGAGTATTTTTCCTTAAGAAAATATAAAATTTTAAACTTAAATATAACTTTATTAATTATTATATGATTTCTAAAGCAACTGTAATTATTAGAATATTTGTTTAATTTTTTAAATGAATATTTCCAATAAGGAGTTAATCAAATTTGTAAAGGAAAACAACCTTCTTTCTTTATTGGAAACAGCTTTGAGCTATTATATTGATTCTATAAAGGAGGATTAAGCACCCAATTATTAAGTACTTGTTCAATATCTTTAAATTATAGAATCCTCCTTATTAATTAATAAAATAGTAAAAAAGCTAATAAGAAAATTGAATGATAATGAATTAGTAAATATAATATAAAATCTAAACTAAAATTGCCAAATTATTAAAGAGATAAACTTATTCATTTAGATTTCTTATTAAAATACCATTGAACTATAAATAGCTTTTATAGTAAACAATTTGATAAGTAAACAAATATAAAACTAAGAAATTTAAAAGTTTTTACTTTTTATATTAAACAAGCTTTTTTTACAAACAGAAATAAAAAATTTCAAAAAACAATTTTAACAGCTTATATAAGCTAATAACATATTTTAGCAATTAGTTATGCTAGATTTTCTTTAGGAAAAAGATATTAAAGAAGAGCATAATAAATTCAAAGCAATTTTAATGGAAATACAAAGCTAATAATTACTTATCTTTATCTAATAAACTAAAATGTTGTTTAAATTCGTTAAAAATTTATTGTTTTTTTATTTCTATTTTTTCATTGATTTTAAATGTACTTTATGATTGGTGTTGTTGTGTCATTTTGGTCTCCATCTCATGAAATCATTTTATATTTCTTATTATGATACTTTTATAGGAAATTATTTTATGCAAATAATGAAGGCAAAAACGATTGTATTTCAATTTAGGTATTTTAATATTCGTTTACTCAATCTTGAATATTATTAGCTCGTTATAATAATTTATCTGTTTTTGTATAAACGCTTTGATTTTGATTTTCTTATTATTTTTTTATAAATTTTAAAATTTGATTGCTTTAAGTTGATACTCAAGATTTTCTATCTTTTATATAATACATTATAATTTAATTAATTTCTTGCCATTTATCTTACAAATCTTTTTGATAAGATTAAACAATGTTTTAACCTTTTTCATCAATAAAATTAACAGCGAAAATTGTTTTTAAATTATTTAGTCTTATTTTAAAAATCGGACTATTTTTAATAAAAGTTTATTTGCTTTCAATTTAAAGTGTTTAGAATTTGTAATTTAAGATTTATATAGTTTTATCCTCTGAAACACTGATTATCTCTAGTTATTATTGACTATTATTAGTAATTATCTATAAATCACGGACCCAATGCTTATGAATATTAAATTTATTTATAAATTATAGCTCTTTATCTTGGATTGCATAAATATATATAAATCCATCACACCCTCCTGCAATAACAAAGAGTTAGTTTTATTCTGTCAGAATTTATCTTATACAGTTTACCGGTTCTTATGATATTTTTAATTCGTTCAGTAAATTTAACTATCCTCAAAAATACTAATAATAGCATAACTAGCCATTAGTATTACAAGAAGCTAAGAAAATATTAAAATCAACAACAACCCAAGATAAGTCTGTTATAGAATATCCTTGTTCAACTTGAAATCGAAAATCCAAAGAAGTGCTTTATTTACTAACATTTAAATTCCAAACCTTTATCTTTCTATCCATACTACAAGTTGCAAAAGTATATGGTAGTTCCTAGCCTAACCATTCAACTTTCCAAATTGAACTCTCATGAGCTTTTTATTATATTAATACTTTGAAAAGTTGTTGCAATAAAGGATCGAATCTGCTAATCGCTATTGTTCCTTCTGATGAAACACTTACTAAATATTCTTCAGTGCAATTCATTTAAGAGTCTATATAGTTATCGTTGGATAATTCTTATTGCATTATAAAATCAATTATAATTTATGATTTAAAACGATTATAGCTAATTTAATGGGTATAAAATAGTAATATAAAAAGAACTGAATATAATAAGAGTAAACAAAACAAATTTTTTAAAAAGGAATTCTTATTGAACCGATAAACTCTTATGGAATTAATTGTAATTATAAATATTAATAAGTTTAAATATTTGATAGTGCTTCTATTGTATATATTGTTGGTTAGACAATCTGCAAAAGAAACATTTATAATAATGATTGTATTTTTATCTCTATTGATGTTAGCGGATATCTTTTAACTGATTATAGAATTTGCGATAATTG
>JACCDV010542201.1_pt1 | contig 17320 bp, 12 predicted proteins | sample 7446131 | NCBI WGS metagenome assembly JACCDV01 (sample SAMN15323448, study PRJNA562643) | freshwater metagenome | isolation source: river surface water | place: USA:Blue River Watershed | collected 2017-08-17 | reverse complement strand
ATTACTTGGATAAGAAATTAGGACCGCATTATGCGGACGTTGAAAAATCAACATACTACCAGCTGCCATACCTGATGCGCCGTTTGATGCTGCCTCAGAGAAGTCCTCATTTCGGCCAGCACCACCTGAAATAATAACCGGTATTTGAACCATTCCAACAATTTCCTTAAGTATTGACTGATTGTAACCAGAATAAGTTCCTTCTTTATCAATATCATTTAACATTAATTCTCCGGCTCCTATAGTTTCTAGCTGCTTTGCAAGTTTGAAAATGCTTTGTTCTGCTTTTATGCTACCTCCTTTAAAATAAGCTTGGGTTTTACCGAAAAGATTTTTCTTGAAATCTATACAAGCGACAACGGATTGAGCGCCGAATACATCCCCTATTTCTTTGATTAGCTTCAAATTAGTTTGTAATACGGAATTCAATACGACCTTTTCAATTCCTAATTTGAATAACTTTTTAGCAATCTCTAAGTTCTTGACACCACCGCCATATGCTACAGGCATGAATGCTTCTGACGCGATTTCTTCTAAGAGATCATAATTAGGTTCTGAATTGTTCCCTGAACAATCAATGTCTAGAATCATGAGCTCATCTACTTGCTTCTCATTAAAAATACGAACTGCATTTATTGGATCACCAACATAAATGGGCTTCTTAAATTGCTTGGTTTTATACAAGCCCCCTTTATGCAATAATAATACAGGAATTATTCGCGGTTGTAAAGGCATTACATTTTTGAAAAATTCTTAAGTAATTCCATTCCAAATTGATGGCTTTTCTCAGGATGAAATTGCATACCAACGATATTTTTATGCTGAAAAGCTGCAACAAAGTCTTGACCGTAATGAGTTGTGCCAAGAATATCCTCTTTATGATTACACTCGACGAAATATGAATGCACAAAGTAATAGCGTGGTTTCTCAGTAATTGAATTCAGCAGTATTGATCCTTTTTGCCATGACACCTCATTCCAACCCATGTGCGGAATTTTAAGGCTTTTGTCTTGCAGTTGAAACTTTTTTGTTCGTGCATCAATCAAACCCAAACCAGCAACGTCACCTTCTTCACTAAAATTAGTCATGAGCTGCATGCCCAAACAAATACCTAAAATAGGTTTTTGATCGTTGAGCGCATGCTCTTTGATGATGTCACTCATACCTAAAGTGTGCAATTGATTCATTCCGTGTACAAAATGCCCAACTCCAGGTAAAATCAGCCGGTCTGCTGATTTTAGTTTATTCAAATCATCCGAAATTAACGCATCGACCCCTAAATAAGAAAGCATGTTCTTAATTGATTTTGGATTGCCGAGATTGTAGTCGATGATGGTGGTCATTTGATATTAAATTCTTCACAAAAAACAACAAGACTCAGTACCCTAAAATACTTTGCTTCATATGGTCTTTTACCTCTAATGAATAAATAAAACTGATCTATGAAGGTTTTAGTTATAAAGTTATATTCCGTCAATGCTAAATTGAATTTCTCAATGAAGAATTTTAAGTTTTCCTTTACCCAAGCTTCATCTGGAGAAACAAAGCCCATTTTATCTTTTCTTTCTTTAATTTCTATGGGCAATAATGTCACCGCATCTCTTAGTATTTTTTTTTGATAACCATCTCTTAATTTATAACATTCCGGTAAAGACAAACAAAATTCAACTAAACGGTAATCCAAAAAAGGAAGTCGTGATTCAATTGAAAATAACATTGAATTTCTGTCTTCAGAATGAAGCTGATAAGGAATACTTGTTTGTTCAAGTTCTAAAATTGATAATTCATTAAAATTTCTTGGAACCGTTTTATCATTCAATAGACAAGTATATCCTGTAGCATATTCATTGTTTCCTTTATTTATTAACCGTTTAAATGCCTGTATTAAAGGATAATAAATAATCGTATTAAATTCTCTTTTAATGATCTGGGTTGCCGATGTTTTTGATAATTCTGATTCGGTTAATATAAAATTCGTTAATGCTTTTAGTCGTATTTTTTTAAGCAAACTGACTAAATAAATGGACTTAAATTCTGGGTATCCACCCAAATATTCATCAGAGCCTTGTCCATCGAGCATGACAATAAAACCCTGTTTATTTGCTTCTGAAAACACATTATATTCTGAAAAATGTGATCCAGATGCTATAGGTTGATCTTGATGATAAACTATTTTTCTAAGAATTTCATATCGATTAATTGTCCCATGATCTCCATAAATTTTATGGGCCTTAAATCCTGTAGATTGGGTTACTATGTCACTGAATTTTTGCTCGTCAAATTTATTATCAGAATAACAAGAGGTAACTGTTTCTATACTCTCATTTAATTCTCTGATTTTACAAACAATTGCAGAACTATCAATCCCTCCTGATAAACAACTACCTACCCTCACATCAGATCGCATTCTGATCTTAATCGCGTCCTCAAATAGTACATTGAACTTCTCGACAGCTTCAAGATATGTTAAACTTAAGTTTATATTAGTCTTAGATCTGAAGCTATACCAATTTGAAAACTTAATTTGACTGCTCTTCGTATGAATGAGTAAATTCATTCCTGGCTTCAATTCATATACATTTTCAAAAAAGGTATCTTGAGTTTGGTTTAATGCACCATCAATTAAAAAAGATGCCGCTACTTTTTTATTTAGCTTTGGTACAAAAGTTGGAATTTCTAAAAATTGCTTTATTTCTGAGGCAAAACAGATAAGTTCTTTTGTTTGAAAATAGTATAATGGTTTGATACCGAATTGATCTCTAGAAACAAACAGCTCATCTTTACAAGGATCTAAAAGTAAAAACGCCCACATTCCATTAAATTTATTAGCGCAATCAGCTCCAAAATAATGATAAGCACTTAAAATAACTTCCGAATCCGAATTAGTTTCAAAACTATACCCTAAAATTGTAAGTTGCTCTCTAAGTTCGATGTAATTATAAATTTCACCATTAAAAACCAAGGTATAACCATGTTTATGCATTGGTTGATTTGCTGATTCTGACAAATCGATTATAGATAGTCGCCTATGGCCTAAGTATACATTTCCTTGCTCAAATAAGCCCTCGGAATCAGGTCCACGATGAATAATTCGCTCATTCATGTTGTGCACAATTTCTAATCCATTATCCAGATTAGTAAATGATACTATTCCACTAATTCCACACATTTATTATAACATTAAAAAACTAATAATTGATTTCACTTTATGTTTTTGTGTTTACTATTTAATTAATAAAATCTGATATTCAATGAATAATTTACCCGTTATTGACAATGTTTTCTACTGATTCCAAAAAAAGTTTAAATTCAGTGCTTATATCTGTTTCATCTATGGTATCTTTCTGACTTTTTAGTTTAGGAACATTATCCAACCATTCCTCAATAGATTGAAAATCAGAATTTAAAATATGTAGCATATCGTTTTTCCTCTCCTTTAAAAAATAGTTTTCACCACCGAAAGGTGGTTGAGAAAACCCTGTTTTAGATTTTAATATAAGTTTATGATTTAATGCAAAACTTGGAATCTGTAATTTGGCTGCGTCGATAATGACAGAACTTTCTATCGTAACGTGATAGTCTATGAATTCTAATAAAAGTGGTAAAGGGAGTTTACTGGAATTCTCCCATTCTATTTTATCTTTATCCTCGGTATGGAAAATATTATCGAACTCTTTTTTAAAAAAATTCAATTTAGAAGTGTCCATCCAAATACAAGGATGGAGTCGAATTAACCAATGATAATTATTTTTATTACGCCTAATACTATCAATAATTTCATTTGGGATGAAATCATCATAGTCTGGATTACCCCAAGTAAGTGTGACAAGAATTTTTGGCTTTGAGTTATTTCTTAAAAAAGTAATGTCATATTCTTTGTACAAAAGACTTCTCAAAACTTCACTTGCCGGTGAACTTAAATATTCAAAAAAAAGATTGCCAACAACAAATTTTTTATTTTTTTTATCAAAAACGGAACCACTTTCCTTATCCCATAATAATACTGAGAAATCACAATTTGATGTATTACTCCAAATGAAATGATTTTGATTTATCACACCATGTTGGCAATAATAAACTGGAACTTTGAGTTGATTACAAATAAAATTCAATTCCAAATCAAAATCTATCAAAAAAAGCATCTTTGGGTTCAATATTTTTAAGGTTATTGAAATCGCCTTCTTTCTATCTATCCCTATCAATTTAAACACCCACAAATAGGACTCAAAACTTGGTGAATGCGTGTTGTCATATTCCTTATTTAAATGATGTATTCTTAAATTACTTACATGCATTTTCCATTCTAACCCTAGAAATATAGGTGAATAGGTCATATTTTTAATCTTTAAACTTCTATCATATAACGAGCTGAAGAAAAGCGTTTTTCTGCGATATTTAAAAAGTAAAAAAATAGATTTTTTTAATGAAATTAACTTCGCCAACATACTTTTACGATTATGTTCTTCAACTCATTATTTTAGATAGAAAAACCTAGAATTATGATTTTTTTGTTTGATTTAAAACTATTTAATTAATTAATTTTTTTCCATTTAATAACTTGACTTGTCATTGAAATGCGATTTATATTTCGAGAGGTAATACTATCACTTACAACAACTTTTAATATCTTTCCAGGGCTATCAACATTCCAACTATCCGCTTGTGAAGAGGTGAAATTTACATAAATAAAATGATCGCCTACAGGTAAGATATAGGAAGGAATTATTAGTTCATATAGATTAATTCCTTGTTCGATGTCGAGCAAATCATTGGTTCCAAACTCAATTGTATCAGATTCAATAATTACTATGTCATTTTGGTTAGATACTGTAATATAACCGTAAATACCCCGTATATATTTGTTTGATTGAAGATTCAACATTATATAGATTTCTTCATTTACTTGGAATTCACTTCTTCGGTTATTTTCTTTATCTGCAAGTGAAGCACTTTCTAAATAAAAATCTTTTTTCAAAGATTTTTCTCGAACAAATAATGAACTTTGAGTGCTTTTATTCTGACTAAGTTGTAAATAATTATTTATTGTAATCTCAACAGAATCAATGTCATAATTATGTCCCTCACTAAGTAAAATCCCCTTCCCACACAAACTCTGCACCGCAGCCATATTATGACTCACAAACAACACCGTTCTACCCTCGCCCTTGCTGACTTCACCCATCTTGCCCAAACACTTCTTTTGAAATTCCGCATCACCAACTGCTAACACTTCGTCGACAATGAGGATTTCAGATTCGAGGTGGGCAGCTACGGCAAAGGCTAGGCGGACGTACATTCCGGAGGAGTAGCGTTTGACGGGAGTGTCTATGTAGCGCTCTACGCCGGAGAAGTCGATGATTTCGTCGAGTTTGCGGTCGATTTCGCGTTTGCGCATGCCGAGGATGGCGCCGTTGAGGTAGATGTTTTCGCGGCCTGTGAGTTCTGGATGGAAACCGGTGCCGACTTCGAGTAGAGAGGCTACGCGGCCTTTGATGTTGATGCGGCCGGTAGTTGGGGTGGTGACTCTTGAGAGGATTTTCAGTAAGGTGCTTTTGCCTGCGCCGTTGCGGCCAATGATGCCAACTGCGTCGCCTTGGTTGATTTCGAAGTTGATGTCTTGGAGGCTGTAGACGATGTCTGAAGCACCCTTGTTGGCGCGGTCATTGGTTTCTCCGATTTTGAGGAAGGGGTCTTCTTGTTTGAGGACTTTGGTCTTGAACCAGCGTTCCATATCTCGGGAAATGGTGCCGGTACCGATTTCGCCGAGGCGGTAGATTTTGGAGAGGTTCTCGACTTTAATGGCTGTGTTGCTCATGTGCTAAACCGTGTCGACGAAGGTTTTCTCCGTCTTGTTAAAGATGATGACGCCCAAAAAGAGGGAGACAAGCGTAAATATGACTGAATAGCCAAGTGTTTGGAGTGTGAGGCTGCCCTCGCCCAAGAAGCCGTAGCGGAAGGCTTCAATAATGCCGGTCATGGGGTTGAGTTCGATGATCCATTTGTAAGCACTTGGAGCGGCGCTGAGAGGGTAAATGACAGTTGTAGCGTACATCATGAGTTGTACACCGAAGGTGATCAAAAAAGCAAGGTCGCGGTATTTGGTGGTGAGTGCGGTTATGATCAAGCCAAGACCCAAACCTAACAGCGCCATGAGAAGAACGAGCACCGGGAAGAGCAGCACGGTTGCGTTCAGATGGAAATTTGCGCCGGTATATGCGTAATAGCCGATCATCATGAAAAACAAGAGCATTTGCACAGCGAAGCGTACCAAGTTGCTCACAACAATACTGAGTGGCATAATGAGACGCGGAAAATAGACCTTGCCGAAGATATTGGCGTTGTCTCGGAATACTGTACTGGTTTTGGTAAGGCAATCTGCAAAATAATTCCAGGCCGTGATGCCCGCCATATAGAAAAGCGGCTGTGGCAAACCATCGGTACTGAGGCCCGCGAGCTTGCCGAAAATAAAAGTGAAGATGATGGTGGTGAAGAGCGGCTGGATAAAAAACCACAGTGGTCCTAAAATGGTTTGCTTGTAGAAAGAGACGAAATCGCGCTTGACCAACAACCAAAGGAGGTCGCGGTAGCGCCATACATCTTTTAAATTGAGTTCAAGTAATGAGCTTTGCGGCTCAATAATTAAATCCCATTCTTTGAGGGCTTCTTGGTGGTCCATGTTTTATTGACTTGCCAAACGTTGTTGGCGTCTAAATTTAAAATAGCCGAAAGTAAATAAGGAGAAATAGATTGCTACTGTTGTCCAGAAAAGCAGTGGAAAGGTGCTGAGGCGGTACATGCGCAAGCTGATCGTATCTGCATAGGTCTTGCCCATTACAAATTTTGCTAAGCTATAGTAGGGTTTGGAGATGCCACCCCATTTGTCCCAGTTGGTGTAGCGGACGTCGTTGTAGCGGTATTTTTCTTTGAAACTTTCGGGCATCTGACTTTCAAAATCTTGCCAGTGTTTGGCGACATATTTAATGCTTGCCATTTTGCCATTTTTGGTGCGCGGAATCCAGGTGTAAAGCGGGTCTATCATGACCCATTTATTGAGGATGTTAGAGCGGTATTCGATGATGATGTGCCCGCCCCAAGTGCCGTTCACAATTTTGAGCTGTCCAATCCGGACGTCGTATCCTAGGACTTGTAATGTGCGCGCGAGTACCATTGAATAGCCGCCACAAGCACCCGAACCATACATGAGGTTGATGTCGGCACTTTGCAAAACACTTTGTTTCCAGCTCAACTTTTCATGTCCTCTAAAAATTGCACTACGAGCGCGCATACTTAGGTTGAGTGAGGTTATGGCTTCTTTCACGACGGCTGTATCGGTATGATTGGCGGCATGAGCTTGGGCCATATGGCCAATATTTCGATACAAATTGTTTTCATGTTGCCATTCAACAAGAATGAAAATCAAAAAAACAACGAGTGAAAAATGAGCAATTTTGAGCCTACGTGTTGAAAGACAGCGGTGAAGGTATGCTTTGAAAAAAGTAGGTCTTATAGTGGAGAGAATGCGAAATAAAGCCATATGAAATGGACGTGAAAATTGGGTATTAGTTGCTTTGTTTTGAGTAAAGAAGCATGGGTTTTTAGGAGAACAATTTTAAGTCACTCTCTATCATTTCTTTAACGAGTGAAGTTAGGTCGTACTTAGGTTGCCAACCTAATTGCGTCTTGGCTTTGGTTGGGTCGCCGATGAGGAGGTCGACTTCTGTAGGGCGGTAGTATTTGGGGTCCACGCGAACAATAGTTTTTCCTACTTCTAATTGGTAGTTCGGATTGCTGCAAGCTAGTACTTTGGCAACTTCGTTTTCTTGGCTGCCTTCAAAAGTGAGTTCGACGCCAATTTCGGCAAAAGCCATGCGCACAAAATCGCGGATAGAGGTAGTTTGGCCAGTTGCGATAACGAAATCTTCGGGGGTGTCTTGTTGGAGCATTCTCCACATTGCCTCGACGTAATCTTTGGCGTGACCCCAGTCGCGTAGGGCATTGAGGTTACCTAAGTAAAGGCAGTCTTGTTTGTGGTGCGCAATAGCTGAAACCGCCATGGTTATTTTTCTGGTGACGAAGGTTTCGCCTCTGCGCGGAGATTCGTGGTTGAATAAAATACCGTTGCAGGCATACATACCGTAGGCCTCGCGGTAATTTTTGGTAATCCAGAAACCGTAGATTTTGGCAACGCCATAAGGTGAACGTGGGTAAAATGGTGATGCTTCGTCGTAGAAACCGTTGGCGTTTTTGTTTTCGGCAAAACCACCGTAGAGTTCTGAGGTAGATGCTTGGTAAATACGAGCTTTCTTTTCAAGACCCAAAATACGCACCGCTTCTAAAATGCGGAGTGTTCCGATTCCATCTACATTGGCTACGTATTCTGGAGAGTCAAAAGAAACCTTGACATGAGACATGGCGCCCAAATTGTAGATTTCGTCTGGTTGCACCTCTTGGATGATGCGGATGATGTTTGTAGAGTCAGTGAGGTCACCGTAGTGCATTTTGAAATGGACATTCGGATTGTGCTGATCTTGATAGATATGATCGATGCGTTGCGTATTAAAAGACGAAGCCCGGCGCTTGATGCCATGCACCATGTATCCCTTTTCTAAGAGTAATTCGGCTAAGTAAGAGCCATCTTGGCCGGTGATACCGGTAATGAGTGCCGTTTTCATATTTTGACTTCTTTAATTTGTGAACTATGCGCTAAAAACCATTTATAAGTTTGGGCAATTCCTTCTTGTAGCGACGTTCTGTATTGCCAACCTTCATTTTTAAGTTTTGAGATATCCATTAACTTACGTGGTGTGCCATCTGGTTTAGAGGAATCCCAATTGATTGGACCTTCATGTCCAATTACTTTTTGAATGGTAAGCGCCAACTCTTTAATTGTAATATCTATTCCTGTCCCTACATTATATAGGTGCTCAGGTAAGTGCTGTTTAAGTGCAAAAACTACAGCTTCAGCTAAATCATCTACAAATAAAAACTCGCGCATGGGTGTACCACTGCCCCATAATTCTACAGGTGCATGGTTATTATTTTTAGCATCATGGAACTTCCTGATCATGGCAGGTAAGACATGTGAAGTTTGTAAATCGAAGTTATCAAACGATCCATAGAGGTTGGTAGGCATCAAACTCACGTAATCTTTACCAAACTGTTTGCGAATGGCCTCACAGGCCTTAACTCCCGCTATTTTCGCAATGGCATACCACTCATTTGTGGGTTCTAAAGTGTTGGTAAGTAAGTACGCTTCTTTTAGAGGCTGGGGTGCAAATTTGGGGTAAATGCATGAGCTACCTAAAAATACAAATTTGTCGATTCCTGCCTGAAATGCGCCATCGATGAGGTTATTTTGGATTTGCATGTTTTCCATCAGGAACTGATATGGAAAATTGTTGTTGGCCAAAATACCCCCTACTCTAGCAGCAGCATCGATGACCACCTCGGGTTTCTCGCGTGCGTAAAATTCTTGAACAGCTGCTTGATTGCGTAAATCAAGCTCTTTGCTTGTCTTTCCTATTAGCTGAGTGAATCCTTCGTTTTCCAGCGCGCGCCAAATAGCCGAGCCCACCATGCCTTTATGACCAGCGATGTAGATTTTAGTGTTATGTTGAAGGTTCATTTTTGGTGTTTTTTCTCACGGCTTCGCCCTTGCTACCCACAGTAACATTTTGCGAAATTGGTTGTAAAGCCCTGCGCCTATTGGCTTAGAGCAGTTTGACGAAGCTTTTGGGTACGTTGACCGAAAAAGCGATGCCGAGTTGGCGGATCTCGATAATGACGCGCAGGGTGTTGAGGACCTGAACGGCGGTGCCGATGATGCCTTTAAAGGGGCCGCGTGTTACTTCAATAGGAGTGCCGGGCTCGAGTGAGATAGGCTCGAGATCGGTGGCACCAACTTCTTGAAGTAAGATGCGGAGGTTTTGTATTTCGTGTGTCTTTACTAGTGCAGGTTTGCCGTCTTGGCGCAAGACACCTGCCACGCTAGGCACGGTGTAGAGGCGCTGGAGCTCGTTGACGTGGCAGCGCACAAAGACTACGGAGTTGATGAGTGGCTTTTCGAGTTTCTTTTTGCGGTCAGACCACTGCTTGATGGTGGTGTAAAGCGGCAAATAGTTTTCGAAACCAAGTTGATTGATGCGCTCAGCTACTTTTTTCTCAGTGAGGGGTTTTGTGTAGACTACATACCAGTTCAAAGAAAGGTCAGATGAGGGAAAAGATCCTACAACGCTATTGTTTATCTTATGTGTGTCCACGTGCATGAATCCGTGCAAATATAGTACATTTACCTTACTTTACCCTAGTTTGCATTTTTGTTTTATTTACATATATATGTATATAAATTGCACAACAGTTTTTTAGCTATTATTTATATAGTTATACGTTTAGGCAACTTAAACAGAAATATAACGTTGGCTTATTATAGGTTTCACTAGCTTTGTATCTTATGAAAAAAACATTCCTCTCCCTTGCACTTTGCAGTACAGCACTTATTCATGCGCAAGATTTCAACCGCTCTTCATTAGGGCTTTCCATTGGCGGCCATGACGGCATGCACAACACCTTACACACCACGCGCATCTACAGCTTTAGCCATTACGAAGCCAACTACCGTTATATGCTCAATAACCGCGTAGGCCTTAAATTCGATGTTGGTTTTGACAACTTCAAGTTCAAAGACCAGCACCCACCCACGCAAGCTTTGCGTTTCAGTATTCAGCCGATATTCAACCTTACCGATATTTTACATTTTGACGACTTTTCGAAGCGTCTTGGCCTACAATTACACGTAGGTGGTGGTTATGCTACTATGTGGAACAAAACACTTGTCTCTGGCCCTGCTCAGTTGTTTTCCGCTCAAGAAGGTGCGGTAGATGAAATGTTGCAAGGTATCATTGGCCTAACGCCTCAATTCAAAATCAACGAGAAGTTCAGCATTAATGCAGACATTAGTTTTATGGCTAACATTCGCCAAAACAGTGGCTTTGACTTTGAAGCACTTCCTATACAAGGAGGTGGCTTTAGTGGCTACTATGCCTCAGCGACAATCGGCTTTAATTATTACCTTGGAAAAGCCAAAACACACGCAGATTGGACCTACACGCCACGCCTTCAGGCTACAGATCTGGCCAAAATTACAGAGTTGCAAAAACAAGTTCAAGCACTTCAAGCCCAAATGCAAACTATTGACACCGTTGTGGAGCGCTACGAGACGCGTGTAGAAGTGATTAAAGGGCAAACCGACACTGTTTATATAGATGACAATAAAACGCTCGCAGATGCAGGCGTTTACGAGGTATTGTTTGTAAAGGGTTCACCTTGGCTCAACCCTGTGTATCACCAGTCGCTAAACAACCTTATTGCCTACATGAAAGCCAACCCAAGTGTCAAAATTGGTGTTGTTGGCCATGCAGATGCAGACGGCGAAAATGACGTCAATAACAAACTCTCTGCTGCTCGCGCAGAAGCAGTTACCACTTATTTAGTGAGTAACGGTGTTGCTAAAGAAAGATTGGTTGTCAGTTTCAAAGGGAAAAACGAAACTAAATATCCGGGTAAAACCTTAGAGGTCGATGCAGCGAACCGCCGCGTGAGCTTCTCGATCATTCGATAAGCTTTACAGACACTAAACTACTTCGGAACCCCTGTGTCGTAAAGCTTCTTGCCATTCAAAGACACCGCAATCTCTACACGACGGTTTTGGTAGCGGCCCTCTGGAGTGCTATTGGTGGCAATATGGATTTCTTCACCGTGGTATTCGTACGTGATGCGCTCAGCGGCAATTCCACAGCTCACTAGGAATTGTTTAGCCGACTCTGAACGGTTTTTAGAGAGGTTGATGTTGTAAGCGTTCGAACCTAGGCTGTCAGTGTGGCCAGAAAGATGGATTTGCCATTCAGGGTTGGCGCTAAATAACATAGACAAACCGCGTAGGTATTTCTGATATTCAGGAATAATGGCGTATTTGTCAAACTCGAAGTGAATGTTCTCAATTTTTGATTGGTCAATGATGCTGTTAACAACTGCAAGTTCTAAGTTGTTGGCTGTTGTTGGAAGTTGAATTGCAGGAACGTCTACAGAAAGCAAGGCCACATTCGAAAGTGTACCATTGGTATTTTTAACTGTGTAAGGAATAGTCGCGGTTCCGCTAAAGCCTTCAGCTGCAATGAATTTCACTTTACCATTTTCAACGATCCAGGTACCCTGCGCATTGGTGATTTGCTGCTGGTTACCCGGCTTACTTGGGTCGAGGTCAATGGTGGTGAGGTCAATGGCAACTAGAGGGTCTGAAGAATGAGAAGCGATATCTATTAAGGTAGGCTCACCTGGCTTGGCTGTCTGTTGGTCGTTTTGTGCAATAGGTGCCGAAACTACCTCCAAGACGTCGATACTGATCGTCGCGACATTCGAGACAATTCCATTCTTGTTTTTAACCGTATAAGTAGTCAAATTCGCCTTGCCGACAAAATCTGGCGCAGGGCTGAAAGTTACGATGCCATTTGCAACAGACCAAGTACCTTGAGAGGTAGGTTTGAGTTGTTGGATGCCTTCAGTTGTGGGGTCGAGGTCGATAGATGCTGGATCGAGTGCGCCCTCTGGATCGAGGTCGTTGGTCAGGACAGCCACATTCACAGCTTGCCCTTGTTTGGTGGTCGCTACGTCATTATTAGCTACAACCTTAACAGCATTTACAACTGGCTCTGCGGCTACATCGACAGTTACGTTCGCCACGTTAGACTCAACACCGCCATCGTTTTTGATGGAATAACTCATGATCGCCATGCCTTTGAAATCCTGAGCAGGCTTGTAGGTAATGGCCCCATTCGCTACTGACCAGGTGCCTTGGCTATTGGTAATGTTAAGTTGTTGGCCTGCAGTGTTCGGGTCAAGATCAATGCTGGCTAAATCTAAGACACCCTCTACGCTGAGGTCATTTTGTGTGACTGCAATGGTTACAGCTTTGTTCGCTTTGGTTTGAGCGAAGTCGTTTTCGGCAATTGGAGCCGCAATGACTGGTAATACATCAATAGTAATGAGCGCAGAATTGCTTAAATTACCTTTTTGATCGGCCACAACATAAGTGAGGTTGGCAAAGCCATTAAAACCATCTTTTGGCTGGTAAGTGACCTTTCCATTTTGAACTTGCCAAGTTCCTTGCTCGTTGACGATGCGCTGCTGAATACCTGGTGTTGTTGGGTCGAGGTCTATGCTACTCAAATCAAAACTACCCGCACCTATGCTGTCATTAGCCAAGATATCAATAGTGATTGGCTTGTTTTCAAGGGTGGTGCCGGTATCTTTATTGGCTTTAAGTTGAGCCACAACTTTGGTTTCGGTCGGTTTTGGCGCAGCGATATCAATTTGCTGATTGATCAACGTAATTACTGTAAGCAACTCCGAAATTTTCGTATTGATATCTTCTAGGCTTTTGCCTTCCATACTCTCTGGAAAATCTTTTTCATATTGCGCCAAAGCCATGTTCAAGAAAGCAAATAAATCCGGAGAAACCCCAGCCTCGTTGGCTACCAAACGCAAAGAGTCTATTTGATTCTTGGTCTGAACCAACTTTTCGATGGCTTCTTTGGTACTTAAAGTCGCCAATTGCGGTAAAGTATCGTTCGGTACTGGAGTTACAATTGGTTTTTGTATTTCCTTGATGATGACAAAACGAATGATGTCGTCGTCTGCACCTTTACTGTAGCGATCAGAAGTGAAGTATCCTGAGGAGTCGCTGTCGTAGATGATTGCGAGGTCGTCGTGGACGGAGTTGAAATCTGGGCCCAAAGAAACCACCTTCCCGTTGACCAATTTAAACAAGTCATAACCTCCCATGGTATTGTAACCATTCGAGGTAAAGTAAAGTGTGTCTTTATAAACAAAAGGCGCAAGTTCATTTAATGGAGAATTTACTGCGTCAACTTTTGCTGGGGTACCGAAGTTCTTACCATCAAATGTACATACATAGATATCTTCATTTTTTTCTAACAAGCCGCCCTTATCAGCGACAAAATAAAGTTTTCCGTTTTTTTCGTCGTAAAAAGGATGACTGACGTTGTAATCAAGCGAATTGAAAGGAAAAACCAAAGGGTCTGACCATTTATCGTTGACGTTGAATGCATAAAAAATACCTAAACGCAAATTGTGTTCTTTACCGTGGTTGTTGGTAAAAAACAGAATTTTGTTATTGCCACTAATTTGCCCGTCGTAAAAGTTAGAACTCATGGATGTACCAGCTCCAAAAGTTTTGGTGGTAAAGGTCGCTGGTTCTAATGTACATCCCTTCACCACATATAAATCTGAATAAGGCTTTAGGGTATATGGATCTACCATGGTAGAGTCGCAAGCAAATGCTGCTGATAGACAGTACATTTTATCGCCAATAATTCTAGTCCCCCAATCTTCCCATTTGGTGCTGAAGCAAGTTTTCTCGAGTTGGAACTTTTGGGCATAACCAACAGTTAAGCTCAAGCAAAATACTATAAGGGTTAGGCAAATTTTAGACACGTTTTTCAAGAACTTTTAGATGAAATAACGCGGATTGGTTGTGCGCTCGCATTTATTCAAAAAACGGTAACGTAAAGCGATTTCATGCGATTGCATGGTTACACGATTCAATTGGCTAATAGGATAACTATAGGCATAACCGAGATAGAGGTAATCGCGAATTTGCATACCCGCTATGGCGCCAACTGAAGCATTGTATTGGAAAGTAAGACCAAAATCAAACTTTTTATCGAAGGTAAAAATCGTGTTCGCCTCTACATTCAATGGCGTTCCTTTGATTTGTCGATAGACTAAATTTGGACGCAATTCTACTTTTTCACTCAAGGGAACAGTTCCGCCAATGTAGGCAATATGGCCGTATTTCGTATCCACAAAAAGCGTCATGTCGTGGTTCAAGAAACTGGTTTTGGAAACATTTGGCATAGAATAACCTAAATAGAAGCGCTTTGAATAAAGTAAACCACCAAAACCAGCATTCCAGTTGATGCCAGAACGCAAAGTTCCTACCATGTAAGGATCGTTTGGATCAATAATAGTGAGTTCGCCTAGATTTACAGTAGTATACGTTACACCCATTTTCATGCCGACACCTAATTTCCACTTTTCATTGAGCTTCAAATGGTAAGCCAAATTGATTTCTCCTTTTGACATATTGACCGGGCCGTATTGGTCACCCATAACGGTAGCGCCAATTCCAAAATTATTCAGCACATTAAAGTTAGCCGATGTCAAATAGGTCTTGGGTGCACCAGGCATGTTGATCCATTGATTGGCTGCATAACAGATGATTTCAGAATTCACCCCTGCCCCAGCCTGCGCTGGATTGAGTTGGAGTACATTCAGTTGGTTCTGTCTGAAATTGGGGTCGCCCTGAGCACTAACAAGGTTGTTAATGCTCAGTATAGCGAGAAGCCCAAGGGTTTTGAAATTGATGCTCATTTTCATATCGATCAAAGCTATTTAATGTTATTGTACACGATTGACGTAAACGAATCCAGATTTCAACTGACCGTTGTCTAATTCAAGTAGATAGTAGTAAGTTGCATCTGGCACTTGCTCTCCTGTGTTGAGGAGTGTTCCGTCCCAAGAGTTATCGTAAGATGAACTTTGGAATACTAAGAGACCGTGGCGGTTATATACCGTGAGGCTCTTCGTTTGGAAGTTATCCAAGCCTAGGATTTCAAATACATCGTTGTAACCATCTTTGTTTGGTGAGAAACCAGATGGAATGACAATCGCGTTGGTGTCGATGAAGTCGTCACAAGAGTCGTCGATGCCATCAAAGTCAGCGTCGATTCCTGAACCAACTACAGTTACCATAATATTGGCAATTGAAATGTTGCCGCTGTTATCGATAACGGTTACCTCGACTGGTGTTTTACCTACATCTGAACAAGTAAACAAGAACTGGCTGAAGATGATGGTGTCGATACCACAGTTGTCTGAAGTATTGACGTCAATCATGCTGAAGTCAAGAACTGCCTGACCTTGTAAGTCAAGTGTGAGTAATGCATCCGTTACATTCACGTATGGTGCTTGTGTATCGAGTACAGTTACCGTCTGCGTAGCAGTTGTAACGTTGCCACTTGCGTCGGTGATTGTCCAGGTTACAGTTGTTGTACCTAACGGGAAGATGCTCGGTGCATTATTTGTGATCGTGTAATCACAGTTGTCTGTACCTGTAGCAGTTCCGATAAATACGCCACTTGCCTCACAGTTGATGTTCGAAGCTACCGTTACGTTACCTGGCGCAACAATTTGCGGTGCAATGGTATCTACTACTGTGATCGTTTGGATAGCAGTAGTAGAGTTACCGAAGGCATCGTAAACCGTCCAAACAACTTGTGTTGCACCAATACCGAATGTGAACGGTGCGTTGTTCGTTACTTGAAGTACCGTACAGTTGTCGGTTGCGACTGCCTGACCAATGTTCAAGCCAGATACCGAGCAACCTGCAGTGAGGTTGTAAGTGATATCTGCTGGTGCAGTAATTACTGGTGCAATTGTATCGCCAATTGTAATCACTACCGGAGCAGAGTTCACTGAACATCCTTGTGCGTTGGTTACCGTTACCCAGTAAGTTCCTGCTAGACCTGTTGTGATCAATGGCGTTGTAAGGCCGTTGTTCCATTGGTAGCTAGTGAAGATAGCCGGTACAGAAAGATCAGTTGTGGTGTTCGGACAGATCATTGTTGGACCAGTTACCGTAATGACTGGTGCCACCGGTTGTGGATTCACAATGATGTCTGCACTTACTGAGCTTGTACAGCCGTTCGCATTGGTTACAGTGTAAGTTATGGTTGTCAAACCAACTGTTACACCTGACACAACACCTGTAGCGTTCACTGAAGCAACTGCGTTGTTAGCAGATGTCCAAGTACCGCCTGTAGTTGAGCTAGCGAAGATGGTTGTTGAACCTGCACATACGGTTGTTGCACCTGTGATGGCTTCAACAACTGGCAATGGATTCACTACCAATGGAGAACTTACTGTAGTCACACAGCCGTTGGCATTGGTAACAGTGTAAGAAATGGTCGTTGCTGCAGGAGCAATACCTGTTACAACACCTGTTGTTGCATCAACGATTGCAGTAGCTGTATTGGCAGTAGACCAAACTCCACCTGGAGTTACAGAAGCAAGTGTTGTAGTTGATCCTGCACACACAGTTGTTGTTCCTGTAATTGGCGCAACTACTGGCAATGCGTTGATCGTTACAGTTGTGCTTACTGCACTTGTACAACCATTTGAGTTGGTGTATGTGTATGTGATCGTTGCTGTTCCTGCTGTTACACCAGTTACATTTCCAGTGATT
>JACCDV010388502.1_pt1 | contig 17325 bp, 14 predicted proteins | sample 7446131 | NCBI WGS metagenome assembly JACCDV01 (sample SAMN15323448, study PRJNA562643) | freshwater metagenome | isolation source: river surface water | place: USA:Blue River Watershed | collected 2017-08-17 | reverse complement strand
GTTTATTAAGAACGCTATTGTGGCGCTCGAAGCGGTTTATCAGAGCAAAACAGATGATTATACCCAAAAGAAAAAGCGTTTATTAGATAGCTTAAAGAAAGCAGTTAATGTTTTAGAAAGTAAGAGTTCAGCGGGCAAGGTGGTGAGTTCTCCCATTATTGTTCATGGTAAGAATGATTTTGCGCTTGGGTTTAAAACAACCGACAGGTTGATTTTAGGCAAGGAAATGTTTGGCTTAGAAGTGCCATTGTTGGCGCGTTATATAGCGGAGCTTCTAATAGATCTAACTAATTATGTAAGCCGTGGGGTTATTGAAGAACTTTTTTCATCTGACGCGCGCGTTGCCTATTTTGGAAGGATGCATAATAAATTAAATATACTTAGAAGAGGATTGATTGAAAAGAAGGCGGCGGTGCAGGCGGGGGTTGATTATCAGCAACAAATAGAAGGTGTAATAGCAGAATGGGAAGAAGATAAAAGGCCTCAGGCAGTCTTGACAGATCAAACAGATGTAAGGCCAATAGGAAGCACGTCTTCTTGGAGTGAAGATTGGCCATTTCAGTTAAAATATTTGATTCAACAGCTAGCGTCTCCAGTTGTTTTTTATGGTGAGGCGCAAGCCATAGTTAATATCCAGGAAGCTTTAAAGAGTGTTGAGCAAGATCGGTTTGATCGGAAACATTTAGATAAAAAGCATTTAAAACTACTTTTAAGCCAAAATCAAGGTTTGGTTGGCGTGTGGGGTTTGCCGCCGTGGTTTAATGAAATTGTTAAAGAAAAGCTAGCTAGCATGCAACTTCAAAAGCCAATCTTGGTAGATATAAAGCCATGGGCCGTATTGATTCGATTCTTATTAACGGATTTTGAAGGGAAGGAAGAGGTTTTACGGGGATTCTTAGAGATGCAATTTATCCAAGAAGGACAAGGCTCCCCAGCTTTGTTAGAGAAGGACACGTTTATTAAGATCTTAAAGCAGTTGGAGCGGAGTTATCAAAGGTTAGAAGAATTAAGTCGCATTGGAGAAGAAGCTTCGGGAGATGAGGAGTATACATTACGCAATCATCTGCGACACAATGCAGAATGCCTGAGAGATTTTATTACGCTTTTAGATAAAGCGTATTATCAAGATTATTTGCGTAGCTATATTTTACAAGGCTTGGATGATCAGACGAGCATTGTTGAGACCTTAAGAGGGATATTGCCATCAGATGGGGTAAATGTAGATCTTGATTTGGTGTGGGATATTTACTTAGATAAGCGCAATAGCGATCAAGAAAATAAACGTATGGTCAATCTTTTATTAAGATTGAGTGATCCGACGCTGGTGGTGGCAGGACCGATCTATACTGTTTTACAAGAGAGAGATATTGCCAAGACACATAAGGTCTTAGAGCTTATCTTGCGTTCTTCAATTTCTGTGGATCAACAGACAGAATTATTTGGTGTAATTTCAGAGGCAGGTTCTTATAGAGATGTGCTTGCCGCTTTTGTGCTTGCACATATGAAGCTTTATGGTGTTACAGTTGAGGCGAATAGAATGGGTTCTGGTGATTTTAATAGGTCGTTCTTTTTAGCTAATTTTAATCCACAGACAGAAGGTATCTTCTCTTATTTAACAGCCATGGATGCCCAGTTCTTAGCCGGAGGCACAACAAGACCTGAAGAAGATGGGAAAATATATGGCTATTCAAAAGCGCTAGATCGCGATGCGGTGTCTCCTGGAGAAGATGGTCACACATGGTTTACACATTTAAGAGAAATCATTCATGGTTCATTTGATAAGAACTGTTTTTATTTAGTAAAAGCTATCCTGTATTTCTGGCAGTCTTTGGATGAGCAGGAGGTATTTTCATTAAATGAAAAGCATGGCATGCCTCGGGATATCTTAGATAAAATTGTCCAAGATGCTGACAGGAATGGTTATCAAAGGGAGCTTAATAAAGTATTCGATCATTTACATGGAGAGGGTTTAATTTCAAGGCAAGGTGGCAAGCAGGCTATTGAAGAGGCGCTCAATCTTGATGAAGAAGATCTCAGTCGAGCCATAGAAGCCCTAGATGATGGGTCTACCTCCTATATATTAAATCAAGTGGGCTATATGTTGCGCCTAGCGAAGATTATGCAGGATAAATTTGAGATCACCGTGCCTAATGCGGTGGCCCAATTCAGGCAAAATAGAACCTTTATTGGTTTTGATAGGGAAGGTTATAAACTTTTAATGGGTTTATTAGAAAAGAAAGAGCATCTGTCAGCCTTGGCGGCGCTTTCTCAAATACGTCTGAGAATCAAAAAGAGAGTGTCTTTACCAGATATTGATGAAGACGAGAAAGCTGAATTATTAAAGGCTTATAATGTGTTAAGCATTATTGGTAGAGATCTGTTAAATATCGTTTTAAATAATCATATTAAGGATGTAGGTGATCTAGTTTCGGTTAAGCAAAGATTTCCGGCCTTATTGGCTGTTGCTCGGTTTATTCAATCTTCTGGTTTAGGTGGGGTTGAGTTAGAGCTCTTGATTGATCAGTTAGCAGAGCCTTCTCTAAGTTTTAAACAGGTGCATGATTTATTGCGTGCCTTGCAAACAGAAGTGTTTAAAGCAAGCCAGCAAATTGATACGCGCATGCGGTATGTGTTGCCTTTTGCGTTTAATAGTAATAGCCCTCATCATGTAGATGCCAAATGGAATGAATTAAAGCAGTGGGAAAAGAGAGAAGATGGCGGCCAACGTTTTACCGAAAAGAGTAAGCAAAATATAACGAGTGCGCTTATTGATGAGATGGTGCGTGATAGCGGTTTGGATGTTTTTAAAGCGGCATTAACCACCTTTGATCAGGTGCTTGAGCGTCAATTAACTGATGATCAGGATGAATTGATGGATCCTTCAGCCCAGCCGCCAGCGCTCAAGGTTCCAGAGCGGCCAGCAGATTTAGATGATCAGTTTTTGCGCTTTGGGCAAGGGGTTGAGCTGGCAGCTCAACGTAGGCCAAAATTAGCTGAGGATAGCATGAAGGGTGCAAAATTGGTTTTAATGTCACAGGCAGGGGTTCCAGTACCGCCGGGGGTTATTATTTCATCAAGATTAATGACGCGTACGGATATTATACGTTCACCTGCATTTAGGCAAAAGGTTGAAGAAGAAATTAACCATTTGCGCCAATTCTCTAAGTATCCAGATTTGAAATTATTATTATACGCGCGCAGTGGTTCTGCCTTTATGTTGCCAGGGCTTATGACGACCTTGCCTAATATAGGGATGAACGACAAGGAGGCAGAGCAACTAGCTAATGATACTAATGATATTTGGTTTGCTTATGATACCTATGCCACCTTTATGCGGTCTTTTGCAATTTACGTATTGGGCATTGATGAGAAGCATTTTCAGGATGTCTTTGATATTTACAATAAGGAAAATGTTTCCCCAGAAGAAATGCGCGCTGTAGTTGGGAAATATAAGAAGGTTATTGAGCAATATGGAGGAGGGCGCTCTATTCCAGAAAATATGATGGATCAGGTCTTGATGGCCGTTGAAGCGGTGTATGCCTCGTGGGATTCGTCCACCGCAAAAGAGTACCGTCAACGGCATCGCATATCACAACGCTGGGGTACGGTGGTTATCTTGCAAAAGGGTGTATTTGGAAATATGAATGAAACTGCAGATAAGAAGGCTTCCGGGACCGGTTCTGCTACCTTGATGACAACCCCTGATGGCAGGCCATATTTGTCTGGGGTATTTCGATATCGAGGGCAGGGTGAGGAGATTATGACGCATGGTAACAATACGGTTTCTTTAAGCAAATGGGATTCGCGACTAGAAGGTAAGAATTTGGAGGAATTGAATCTTGATTTTTATGATGCCGTTTTAAAAGAGGCTATCCATATTAAAGAGCATGGTGGATATGAGCCGTTGATTGAATTTACCATTGAACGCGGAGAGCTGAGTATCTTGCAAAGCAATGATGATGTGATACGGGATAATTTTCCAGAATTTGTAGATGGCAAAGAGAAGCCGTTGGTACGTGGTAAGGGTTTAAGTGGTGGTGCTGTGCGTGGTTGGGTGGCTAATTCTTTTGAAAAGGCCAAGGAGCTTTCTACAAAATTAAAAGAATTAAAAGCGCAAAATGATATGAGTGTTAACGGTATCGATGGGATTATCTTGGTCATTGACCGTGTCAATCCAGAACATTTACAAGAGGGGTTGATTCCAACGGGCGTGCATATTTTAGCAAGAAAATTATCGGTTCATGCCTTGACCGAGGCGCAGATGCGTGGGACGACCGTGGTTGCTGAAGTTCCAGATGATCAGATGCATTTTGAGGCAGGTCGCTGGGTTTTAGCAGGCGTGCCCCTAGAGGACGAGCAGGTGATCAGTATAGACGGGCACCGCAACCAATTAATGTATCATAAAAGCGGAAATATTTATCTGGGCGTTGTGTCATTAAAAGATGAGTCTGCTTCACCCGCCATGACGGCAAAGCAAATGAAGGCAGAAATTGAGAAGTGGAGTAAACGAGTAAACCGTAAGGCTGAGTCGCTTTATTTTTATACCGATGAGGCGCATCGTCAGCATGCTGGATTTATTGACGATGCATTAGGCAATTATTACTCATGGCCAGTAAGAGCTAATATTAATATTTTTTTGAGTGAGCCTAATGCTGAGAGATATTCAGGAATAGTATTTAGCTTGGCTTTAAATAAGGCTTTAATGGAAGTTTTTGTGTCTGCTCCAGACAAGGTTGATGAAAATAAAAAGAAGATGCTAGAAATTTATCAGAGCAGGTATCCCGAATCTGAAATAAAGAGTTTAGCTAATCTTGATATTAGTGAGGTTATAAAGAAAGGGCAGTTAAGTCCAGGGCATAAAAAATTTCTTAGGGAATTACACAATGCATTTCATAGAGATTTAGTGAAAATTCGTCGATTATTATACGAGTACGCAAAAGCAAAGAAAGTAACGGGCATACAACCGCCTGCTGTTTCCGCTGCCATGATAGGGGTAAAGCCAGTAGGGGTTGAACCAGATGTGGCGATGATGGATGTTATCTCTTCAAGACTTGCTAATACCGGTGGTATTGATTTAAAGGCTAAAGATTTGCAACTTGCTGTTGATAAAGAAGGCGAGGGGGTGGCTATGAGCATTGACCCTGCGTTATTAGCCCAATTCCAATCCCCTGGTTTTGCCGGCATCGAAGCCCATATTGTCGATATTACCCCCATCAATGGCGCCTTAGGAATCATGGGCCTTGAACGTTGACATCCTGCCGTTCTGCCTTTATAATGCCGTGTTCTATTAATATAAATATGTGGAGTTTTTGTGCAGGTTGCGAATAAGTATATATTTCAAGTCAAGCCCTATGTTCCGGGCAAGCCGATTGAGGATGTGAAGCGCGAGCTGGGGCTAAAGAGCGTCATTAAGCTGGCTTCCAACGAGAATCCCTATCCCCCTTCGAAGAAGGTGTTAGCGGCGATGACGTCTGCGATCAAGGGTGTAAACCGTTACCCTGATGGCGGTTGTGTTGTTTTACGCAAGGCCTTAGCTAAGTTTTTGAAGGTGGCGGAAGATCAATTGATCTTTGGTAATGGTTCTGACGAAATTATTGTCTTGGCCGTCAAGGCCTTTGTGGGCAAAGGTGATGAGGTGATCATCGCCCAGCCGTCTTTCTTGATTTATGATATTGCTTCGCGTTTAGCAGGGGCCAAGATTCACAGCGTGCCGCTAAAGAATTTCAAATATGATTTGGCTGGCATGAAGGCCAAGATCAGTAAGCGCACCAAGATTATTTTTATTGGTAACCCGGATAATCCGTCGGGCACCTACATTAATTTGAAGGAAGCAGAGGATTTGATTAAAGCGGCCTCGAAAGACACGCTTGTGTTTTTTGATGAAGCCTATTTTGAATATGTGCATTCCAAAGATTATCCCGACGGTATTGCGCTAATGAAGAAGTACCCTAATGTGTTGGTGACCCGTACGTTTTCAAAAATGTATGGCCTAGCTGGTCTACGGGTGGGTTATGGTATTGGACGGCCTGATATCATCGATATTTTAAACCGCCTGCGTGAGCCCTTTAATGTTAACAGCGTGGCGCAGGCAGCAGCGGTGGCCGCCTTAGGCGATCAGGTCTATTATAAAAATGTTGCGGCCAAGGTTGAAGAACAGCGTCAATTTCTGTACCGGTCGCTGACCGGACTAAACCTTGCCTATGTGAATAGTTTTACTAATTTTATTTTAATCTACGTCGGTGGAGACAGCACGGCTTTAGCTCAGACCTTGTTAAAAAAGGGTGTGATTATCCGTGACATGAGTGTTTGGGGATTAAAAGGGTATATACGGGTTTCAATTGGAACAGAACAAGAGAATAAACGTTTTATTCAAACATTAAAAAGAATAGTGGAGGCTTAGATGATTATTATTTTACGCCCGGACGCGACCGAGGCTAATATAGAGCATATTGTTGAGCGCGCGCAGAAATTGGGTTTAAAAGCAAACGTGTCCCGTGGGGTTGAGCGAACAGTAATTGGTTTTATTGGGCCCGAAGATGCCTTACGTGTGGTGCCTTTAGAAGTTTTTCCTGGTGTCGAGCAAGTCGTTCAAGTCCTAGCTCCGTACCGTCTGGTGTCTCGTGAATTTAAGAAAGAAGATACCATTATTAAGCTAAATTATGGAACCAACGTTGGGGGCAAGAAGATTGCTGTCATGGCTGGTCCTTGTTCCATTGAAGGTTATGAGCCAATGCTTTCCATTGGTAAGACGGTAAAAGCGATGGGCGCTAACATTTTACGCGGTGGGGCTTTTAAACCACGCACGTCGCCTTATGATTTTCAAGGCATGGGTGAAGAAGGTTTAAAGATTTTACAAGCAGTTGGTAAGGAAGTCGGCATTTGCACCATCACCGAGGTGATGGATACCCGTCAGGTTGAATTAGTCTGCAAATATGTTGATGTGTTGCAGATTGGCGCGCGCAATATTCAAAATTTCTCCCTGTTAAAAGAAGTGGGGGCTAGTAAGAAACCGGTGATGCTTAAGCGCGGCATGTCAACCACCGTTAAGGAATGGCTCATGTCTGCGGAGTATTTAATGGCTAATGGCAATTTTGATGTCATGCTATGCGAACGCGGTATCCGCACCTTTGAAACAGCGACCCGCAATACGCTCGATATCAATGCTGTGCCGGTGGCCAAGAAATTATCCCACTTGCCGGTGATTGTTGACCCCAGCCATGGGACAGGTTCGTGGGAATATGTAGGGGCAGGTGCTCGTGCGGGTATTGCCGCAGGTTGTGATGGTTTGATGATTGAAGTGCATGATAATCCTGAAGAAGCTTTTTCAGATGGCGCGCAATCCTTGATGCCTAGCAAATTTCAGGAAATGATGGCGGGATGTAGACGTGTTGCTCAAGCGGTGGACCGGGATCTATAAGGATAAAACATGTTTAATAAAAAACAACTTTTTCGTCGGGTAGTTATTATTGGCACTGGTTTTATGGGTGCCTCCTTAGGATTGGCTATTAAGAAGAAAGAATTAGCTAAAGAAATTGTTGGTATTGGCCGTCATGAAACATCCTTGCGTGAAGCCCTGGATATCGGTGCAATCACAGAAGGGACGTTGGATATTAAGAAAGGTGTTATTGGTGCGGATTTAATTATTTTGGCCACCCCGGTTAATAGCATCTTGGAGATCCTTGAATTTTTAGGTAATGACCATAAGCGCAGCTGTATCGTTACTGATTTAGGAAGCACTAAGGCTGAAATTGTTGAGCGTGCCGAGAAGGTCTTGCATCATTCGGTGCTTTTTGTTGGATCTCATCCTATTGTTGGTTCCGAAAAAAAAGGTCCGACAAATTCTAATGGCCAGCTATTTGATGGGGTTCCATGTATTATGACGCCAACTGATAAGACTAATCGTTTGGCTAAAGAAAAAATCAAGCAATTTTGGACGCAATTAGGTTGTGTGGTAAAAACAATGACGCCTGTTGAGCATGACCAGGTTTTAGCTTATACCAGTCATTTGCCGCATATTATGGCTTTTGCGATGATGAAGGCTATCCCAGAAAGTTTCTTAGAGCATAGTGCCGGTGGGCTTAAAGACAGTACGCGCATTGCTGCCTCCGACCCTGAGATGTGGCGTGATATTGCCTTATCGAATCATAAGCAAATTTTAAAGGGTATTGATGAAACGGTAAAATCACTGGCAGTTATACGCAAGGCGATTGTTACTCATGACCGTGAAGGATTAACAGAGGCTTTTAAACAAGGTAAGGTTAAACGTGAAGCACTCGACAAACATCATGGAAGTTAAACATTTAGTGATAACCCTCGACGGTCCTGCAGGTGCTGGCAAGAGCACGGTGGCAAAGTCATTAGCCAAGCGGCTTGGTGTTTCTTATTTGGATACCGGGGCCATGTACCGGGCCTTGACGCTAAAGGCCTTGCGCCTAGGTGTTGATTTAACCAACGAGCAAGGATTGGCTGATTTGGCAGCTAAGACAACAATTAATTTTAAAGAAACGCCCGATGGTTCATTGAATGTGTGTTTAGATGGTGAAGATGTGTCCGTGGCTATCCGTTCGGTTGAGGTAACTAACAATACTTTTTATATTGCGCGCGCTCCTGGTGTGCGTGCCTTAATGGTGTCTTGGCAGCAGGCTATTGGGGCATCGAGGGCGGTTGTTACCGATGGGCGTGATCAGGGTACGGTGGTTTTTCCGAAAGCTAATTATAAATTCTATGTTGATGCGGATGTGGAAGAGCGTGCCCAACGCCGTTATAAAGAATTAGTTGCAGCTGGTAAGCAAGTTGATATTGTGCAGTTGCGCGCTGATATGCAGGACCGTGATCAAAAAGACTTTTCCCGTGCAGTAGGTCCTTTGAAAAAGGCTGAAGATGCTATCATCATCGACTCAACTGGCTTGAACGTTGAAGGCACTGTCGATGTAATTATGAAATATATTAAGTAGTCAATCAATGAGCGCCCAATCCCAAATCCGTAATTTCTCAATCATTGCCCACATCGATCACGGTAAATCCACCTTAGCTGACCGCCTGATGCTTGAGTCCGGCGCTATCGATGAACGTAAATTCCGCCATCAGATGCTTGATTCCATGGATCTGGAACGCGAACGCGGCATCACCATCAAGGCTTCCGCTGTCCGTCTTAATTATAAGGCTAAGGACGGTAAAGAATATATTTTGAATTTGATTGATACTCCCGGCCACGTGGATTTCTCCTATGAAGTGGAGAAATCCCTGCGTGCCTGTGAAGGGGCCTTGCTCTTGATCGACGTCACCCAAGGGGTTGAGTCGCAAACTATTGCGAATTATTACCTAGCCATAGATAGTAATTTAGAAATTCTGCCTGTTATCAACAAGATTGATATTGCCAATGCGGACATTGATGAAGCCAAGCGTCAATTTGTGGAAGTGTTGAAATTTAAAGAAAAAGATATTCAGTTGGTTTCTGCTAAAGCGGGTTTAAATATTGACGAGCTTTTTGAAAAAATTGTTAGTTTTATTCCTGCCCCTGATGGGAATCCAGAGGCGCCCTTAAAGGCCCTGGTTTTTGACATGAAGTATGATATTTATAAAGGCATTATTATTTATATCCGTGTTTTTGACGGATCGATTAAGCCTGGCACACGTATCCGTTTTATGAATATGGGTAAGGATTTTGACGTGCAGGAAACCGGCACCTTTGGGCCTGAGATTCAGCAGGTTAAAGGTTTATCCGCCGGAGAAGTAGGATATATCACCTGCAATCTGCATGACCCCAAGGAAGTTCGGGTGGGCGATACGGTGACTGAATTAGCCCGTCAAACCGCGCATCCGCTGGAAGGTTACCGTCAATTAAAGCCTTTGGTTTTTTGCGGGGTTTATCCGGTTAATGCCGGTGATTATGCGGCCATGCGCGAGGCGGTTGATAAATTGCGTTTGTCTGACCCGAGTTTTGTCTATGAGCATGAATCTTCGCAATCTTTTGGCCATGGTTTCCGCTGCGGATTCTTAGGGCTTTTGCACATGGAAATTGTGCAGGAGCGTTTAGAGCGGGAGTACGATCTTAATTTAATTTTAACTACCCCTAACGTCGGGTATCGTATTATAAAGCGCGGCGATGAGGTGATGGAATTAGAAAATCCAGCGGATCTGCCCAATGGTTCTGAAATCTTGCGCATTGAAGAACCGATTCTGGCCGTGTCTATTTATACGCCGGTGTCCTATATGGATGCCGTCATGGAACTCTCCAAGAGGAAGCGCGGGGTCTATCAAAAAAGCGAGTTCATCGGTGATCGCATGAAGATTCTTTTTGATATTCCGCTGTCTGAAGTTATTGTTGATTTTAATGACCAGGTAAAATCCTCGACCCGTGGTTATGGGTCAATTGATTATGAATTTAAAGGTTATATGCCAGCGTCGATCACGCGTTTGGATATTCTTATTAATGATGACCCCTGCGATGCCTTTTCCTGCATGGTGCATAAGGATCGCGCCTATGACAAGGGCTCAGCCCTGGTGACTAAGTTAAAAGAATTAATCCCTCAGCAATTATTTGAAGTGCGTATCCAGGCGACTGCCGATGGGCGGATTATTTCAAGTGCCCGGGTTAAATCAGCTGGTAAGGACGTGACGGCCAAGTGTTACGGCGGGGATATTAGCCGTAAGCGTAAATTATGGGAGAAGCAAAAAGAAGGTAAGAAGAAATTAAAGCAAATTGGCCGGGTGGAAGTTCCTCAAGAAGCGTTTTTAGCAGCCTTAAAGCTATAGGGAAATATGTCTAAAACAAATAAGCCGAAGTCAGTTGCGCGCGAATGGGTTGAGTCGATACTTGTTGCATTAGTGCTTGCTGTTTTTATCCGTTCTTATTTCATTCAGCCATTTAAAATACCCAGCGGGTCGATGCGCATGACCTTGGTTGAGGGGGATCATTTATTTGTTAGTAAATTACGTTATGGCCCGCAAGTATTGCCGCCGATTAGTACGCCGGAATTCTTAAAAGACAAGATTGATATTAAGTGGCCTGATAATTTAGCGCCGTTGACCAAGAAGAGATTTCCAGGTTTTGGGAAGATGGAGCGTGGGGATGTGATTGTTTTTGTTTTTCCTGATGATCACAGTAAAGATTTTATTAAACGCCTTATTGCTTTTGGCGGGGAAACCGTTGAAATTAGGGATGGGAAGATTTATATTAATGATCAGTTGATGGATGTGCCGGTTAACCGTAATATTTATTACTATAATCGCGGTGATTACGGCGGGGAAGGGCAGAAGACCGTGGTTCCGCCGGGTTACGTTTTTGTGCTAGGCGATAACAGCGGTTCCAGCCATGACAGCCGTTATTGGGGTTTTGTGCCAGAGACGGATATTTTGGGTAAGGCTGAACTTATCTTCTGGCCATTGAATCGGATTAGGTTAATTAAATGAGCAAAAAGATTCGGGACACCTACCATAACCCGAATTATATGAATTCGGGTTATGGTAGGTGTCCCATAATTCTGTTAGTAAGCGTGGTTTTGTTTTTGAGTAGCTGCCAAACAGCGCCCAAGAAGGAAACCTTGAAGCGCGAGTCAAATAAGGAAGTAATTTCAGCATTGGGTTCAGTGACGGAAGGCTTGACCAATCAGCCATTAACTGAAGAAGGTTTAAAGAAACTTGCTGTGCAGGTGCAAAAAGATCCAGAGGCTCAATCAGCTTTGAAAGCGGTTAATCAAGCCTTGGCGGCAGAGCAGGTGGGGGTTAAATATTGCCCCCGGGATGGGAAGCGTTTTAGCAGCCGTTTAACATATTGCCCTGATGATGGGGCTGAGCTTAAAGATGTTGAATAATATTCCTCTAACCGTTGCCAATCAAGTCACCCTCGGCCGCATCCTGCTGGTGCCGTTCTTTATCGCAACTGTCCTATATATGTCTCCGGAACGTGAATACCTGCGCTGGTTGGCTTTAACGTTGTTTTCAGTGGCAGTCATTTCCGATATTGTTGACGGCTACATCGCCCGCACCCATGGCCAGAAAACAAAGGCCGGTGCAATTTTAGATCCATTGGCGGACAAGATGCTGTTGATTAGCGCCTTTATTTGCCTTTATATTAAGCGCGCACAGTTTGATGATATTGCATTTCCGTTATGGTTTGTGGTGGCTATTATCAGTCGTGATGTGATTTTGTTGGTAGGTTCCTTGATTATTCAGTCCATCACCGGCAAGCTTGATATTGAAGCCAATCGTTCCGGCAAATTAACAGCATTCCTGCAAATCGTCTGCATCATGGGTGTGCTCTTGCAATTGAAATTTACCTTTGTGTTTTGGTATGTGGCGCTAGCGGCCACCATTACCTCGGGTGTGGTCTATATTAAAGAAGGGATTACAATTCTCAATGGAAATTCTGCTTCCACTAATAATAAGTCTTAGTGCCGCCTATTTATTAGGGGCCATTCCAACCGCCTATATTTTTGGCCGCGTTTTAAAGAACCTTGATATCCGCGAACATGGTTCTGGCAATATGGGGGCTACCAATGCCTTCCGGGTCTTAGGCAAAGGCCCTGGCACAGCAGTGTTGATTATTGATATTTTAAAAGGCGTTATTCCAGTGGCGGTAATTGCGCCAGCCCTAGGGTTGGAAATGCCCTGGGCCTTGGTGATTGTTGGTTTGGTTGCGGTCTGCGGTCATAATTGGACAGTGTTCTTAGGCTTTAAAGGAGGCAAGGGGATTGCAACTACCTTAGGGGTGTTAATAGGATTAACTATTGAAATACCTGGCATGCGCGTAATTCTCTTGTGTACAGTAGGCATTTGGTTGGTGTTATTCTTAATCTTTGGTTATGTGTCCTTGGCGTCCATTGTAGCGGCTGTAGCGTTGCCGATACTGATGATTGCGTTTAATGCCCCATTTCCAGTAACCTTGTTAGCCATTATTTTGTCTGTTTTTATCGTTATCCGCCATCGGCCCAACCTTAAGCGCTTGCTTAAGGGGCAGGAAAATCGGGTTATTATTTTCAAGAAAAAATCCTCCTAAATTCACCTTATTTCATAATTCATCGTCGCTGTGTCATGTGAGAAAGCGGTTTCCTGGAAAGCGCCTGGAGGCCTTGTTTTCACCTTCCTAGATGGTACACTTCATTTAAGAAGTTAATCGTGAGGGGGAGCGTGATGAAGGATATCTTGCATAAAACAAAGGAAATTCTAAAAGGGCGTGGTAAGACGATCTTGCTGCGTGAGCACATGGAAGATAAGGAATGCGTCTCCGATGTGCGTAAGACCTTTATTTATTTAGCCCAAGAAGCCGATATTCAAGGTGAGCCTGGCACCCCGCAGGTGCATGTGCAAAAGTTCTTTGATTCGGTGACTCAGGATGAAAATTTCTCTTTCCGTGTGAAGGGGTTTTTTTACGTTAACCGTAACCGCCGCTTGGTGAAGGTGGATTATTGTCATACGTTAAAGATCCGTTTGCATTGGAAATCCCGCGTGTCTTCTCCCAAGAAGTCTGTGACTATGGCCTAGGAACTGTAGGAAAACAGCTTCTTAAACCTCCGGCAAATCCGGAGGTTTTTTATTTTCGTTTTTTATCCGTCACCCAGAATTCCAAGTAGCGGCCACGCATGAGGCGGGTTTGAGCGTCTAGTGCTGGCATGGCGCTTAAGAAAACAACAATGATGGGAAGCAATAACCATTCAAAGGCAAAGATAGTTTTCTTTAACCACCCGTGCCGCAGGGGCGTCTTGGGCAGGAGTGCAATGCTTAAGAAGATTGACACAATAAGGCATAGAAATCCAAGGTTAAATATGGTGCCTGCTATATCAGGGACATTATAATAAACAACCGATGCCGCAAACTCATTCTTAGCAAAGAAAATAGGTAAGGGCCCGATTAAGGAGAGGATAAAGCCCCAAGTGGCCCAGGAGAAATGACCTTCAAATAATTTAAATCCATGACGGAAACGATCCCACAGGGGGATTTTATTGGCATGGATAAAGGCGCGCATTACCAGGGGAAAGTTTTCAACCCCCCATGCCCAGCGGCGTTTTTGTTTATACGCATTTTTTGCTGTCTGCCACCAATTGTCTGCACTAACGACATCCATGGATAAAGTTACATAGATGGGGATGACTTGGTATTTTCCGTCGTAATGGATATAACATTTCCAGAAAATAGCTGAGTCATCCGAGATCATGTCTACTGGCCAGTAATCAGCATCGACTAAGGCCTTAAAACTCATGCTATGGCTGGAGAAGGTTACTAATTTTTCCGGATTGGTCGCTTCGATTAATTGGCAGAAGGAAGAACCAGATTCAATCACCCGGGCAAAGCCTGGCACATGCCAGATATTATTATGATACAGTGGCACTGGCTGGAAGCTTGCTTGGAGGCGATTTGGGCTAACCATGAATTGATAGGTTAGACAGGTGAAATAGTTTTCTTCCACGACGGTATCTGAATCAAAGCAGGAGCAGATGACTTGTTCTGGTTTGATGTCGAGTTTTTCAAAATAGGCGCGTGCTGCCTTAGCTGCATAGGTGACGTTTGCGCCCTTGACCCTGGCTTCACCAGGGGTGTCGCCGGGATGAAGTACGGCAAAGCAGTCTAGGAAATTATTCTTATATTTAGCACAAACATTGTTTACCCCTTCCTTAATACGGGCTTCAGCACGGTCTTCCAAGGCAAAAATAACGACCATTTGTTTACAGGGGAATAATTGATACCTGACAGCGGAGAGGGCTGGTTCAATAATATCAACACCTTCTTTGATGACGGGGAAAATGACTAGGTGGTAGATGTCTTTGGAATGGGGTGGCAATTGTTTACTATCATGTAATTGCTGGATTTCGTTGAGATGAATTGAATCGCCATATTGTTTGCGCCAAGTTTTAGCCTTAGGTGCAGCGCGTAATTCTTGCAAATAGGCTGTTAACCGGTCAATGCCCTGCACTCGAGCTATCCAGTCGGTAGGCCGTTCAATATCCAGGCGTAAATAAGAGAGTACTAAAAAGATGGTCATGTAGACTAAGCGCATAAACCAGGCTAGGTAAAAGGCGGTAATGATAATAGCGGCCGTAAAGGGGAATAAAATAGATAATAAAACCAGGCTTATCAGCGCAAACCAGGAGCTGGCACCAGGAATGATTTCAAACAAGCGTTGCCGTTTGGCTTCTTGTTGGCTTAAGTTCTCTTTAGAATAATTAAATATCATCAGTGTTTTTTAATGGCCGTGGTGTTAATAAGATATTTTCAATTACGGTCGCCTTATTAGGGGTGATAGTAGTATTTTGAGCCCAATCAAGATAGCCATCTTTTTCGATGCGTAAGAAATGTTGGCCTGGAACAAGATCCCGGATTGCAGTTGGTGTTTTTTCATGCGCCGGACGTCCATTTACAAATACGTTAGCTCCCGGCGGGTTAGTGCTGATATAGACTAAGCCTGTCTTGACCAGGCGATGCGTTGATGGTGAGATGACATAGCCTAACATGCGCAAGACCAGCAGGGGGCAGACAATCAGGTAAATGGCACAAAAAAGGTAAAAGATGATTTTTCGCAACAAAGGCATGGCACCATCATAGGGGAAGCGAGCAGCTTAGTCAATATTGCCCAAGAGTCAGTTTTTTGCTAATACAATAAACAGATTGATTGATATTCAAAAGCTGATTACAATTGGACATTATGAAAAATAAGGTGATGCTTTTATTATTGTTATCCGTAGTGGCTGCTGGCTGCGGCCCGTGGCGTCTTAAAGGAAATGAGTTTGAATCATCCGCCCCACTGCATCATATGGTGAAGGGCCAAGAAAGGCCAATGACCTTATCCTTGCGCGGGGTGGGGGTAAAGACCATCTTTATGCTGCGTGTTTTTATTGCAGGGCTTTATTTAAAACCTGATTGTACGGCTGACCAGGCAATGTCAGGAGATCAGCCTAAATATTTGTCAGTTAAATTCTATGTTAAGATTCCTGGCCGTGAATTTACTAAGTATACGATTGCCAATATGCGCCCTAATTTAACGACGGCGGAATTTGAAGAAGTGAAATCATTGTTTAAACGGATGGGTGAATTGTTTCCGGATATTAATAAGGGTGATGAATTGGTGCTTGATTATGAACCGGGTGTCGGGACAGCCTTTGTTCATAATGGTAAAGAGCGCGGTGTGATTGAGGGGGAATTGTTTGCTAAAGCTATTTTTGGTACTTGGATAGGCCCTCGTCCTATTGACCATATTATTAAAGCACAAGTACTTGGGCTTAAAACCCGTTAATGGAGGCTATGATGAAATTGTTAAAATGGTTCTTTTTGGGATTATCCCTTATCATGGTGTATCTGGCTATTGCCACATCGATGAAGAGTGATATGTTTAATTTATCGCCCGTGGTCTTAAATGAGCCTTGGTTTACCACCACCTTGATTGATTTTTATTTTAATATTGCTATTTTTGCTGTATGGGTGATTTATAAAGAAGCTCAATGGATGCGTTCTTTAATTTGGATTGTTGCCTTTATTTGTTTAGGAAGCATTGCAACAGCCTTCTATGTGTTCTTACAAATTGCTAGATTAAAAGAAGGTGAAGGCGTTAAGGCAGTGCTTTTACGCAGGGAGTAAGCGATGGATCAGATTTTTCATGTTATGCCGGTGATCTTGGTGGCGTGGAGGGCTGTGGCCTTCTTGATGCTGTTGTTGTGGTTGGCGCAAGTTAAGACCAAGAATGCAGCTTGGGTTGATATTGGCTGGACAGTTGGGTTAGCCGTGGTTGTTTTAATTTATGTTTATGCCTTGCCTGGTTGGTGGGTTAGGAAGGCAGTGCTGTTGGCGTTTGTGATGGCTTGGGCTATGCGTCTAGGGTTGATGTTATTGCTGCGGATGATTAATGATCCTGGTGAAGATCGTCGCTATGCAAAGATCCGTGCGGATTGGAAAAGTGGGCAAAACTTAAAATTCTTCTTTTTCTTTCAATTTCAGGCTTTTCTAGATATTGTCTTATCCTTTTGTTGGATTCCTAGTATGTTAAATAAGTTTCAGGGGTTTCATGCGTTGGAAATATTAGCCATCTTTCTATGGGTGGTTGGTTTTATTGGTGAGATGCTTGCTGATAATCAATTAAAGAGGTTTAAGGCTGATGAGGCTAATAAGGGCAAAACTTGCCAAATTGGTTTTTGGAATTATTCCCGTCATCCAAATTATTTCTTTGAATGGTTGATGTGGCTGGCCTATGCTGTTTTTGCCTTAGCGAGTCCAATGGGTTGGGTAGCGTTAATTGCGCCGGTTCTAATGTATTATTTTCTAATGCATGTTAGTGGGGTACCTTTGGCGGAGGCGCAATCATTAAAAACCCGAGGCGAAGAATACCGTCGATATCAAGCT
>JACCDV011189224.1_pt1 | contig 17326 bp, 31 predicted proteins | sample 7446131 | NCBI WGS metagenome assembly JACCDV01 (sample SAMN15323448, study PRJNA562643) | freshwater metagenome | isolation source: river surface water | place: USA:Blue River Watershed | collected 2017-08-17 | reverse complement strand
CTCCATCTTCAGTCTATGCGTGGGAGAGCCCAACAACTCAGCTCCGCGTTAACGTCCTTACTTCAGGCGAGATTGAAATCAACCTTTACGGATACCTCGCACTCTACGTCGCGAAGTCAGGTAAGGGTGTACGTCGCTTCGCAGTAGCGTAATCGACAACCATTAGAACGGCTGGGGGGTCGTGCCCTTCGACTCCCCAGCTCTTATGAAAGGATAGAGAATGTCATTAACAACAGTCGCGGAGCTTCGTACTGCTCTTGGCGTTGGCACTCTCTATGCAGATGCAGTCCTTCAAGAGGTCTGTGACGCTGCGGATAATGTCCTACTCCCTTTCATATGGGCAAATACACAGTTCACAGTCGGGCATAGCAATACCGCAACAACTGGCACCGTCTATTTTGACGTAGATGTGCGCGATGTCTATTACGTTGGTCAGACCGTAGTTATCTCTGGCAACGGTTCTAAGCACAATGGATCTAAGACCATTACCTCAGTAGGCGAGTATTCAATTACTTATGCCATTACTGGGAACAACAACACCCCAGCTCCTTATCATCCAGTTAACCCTTATGGCATTGTTGCAGCTGATACTTATCTAGACCCTTCAACCGTTCCAGCCATCCAAGAGGCTGCGCTTATGATTTCTATCGACATCTGGCAGAGCCGTCAGGCTCCATCTTCAGGTGGCGTCTCTATCGACGGTTACACACCTAGCCCATACCGCATGGGTAACACCCTCATGGCGCGTGTACGCGGACTTCTAGCCCCTTACCTAGACCCTCGCTCAATGGTGGGCTAATGACCGCTATAACCACCCTCAGAGCCACTTTAGCGGCTGCCCTAGTCGATAACACTAAATACTCGGTCTTCAGCTTCCCACCTGCGACCCCTCAGGCTAATAGCGTCGTTATCATTCCTAGTGATCCATACATCGAGCCTAATAACAATATGGCTAACACCATCTCGCCTACGGCTAATTTCAAGGTTTCTATCATGGTTCCCCTACTTGATAACGAGGGCAACCTTAACGGCATCGAAGCAGATGCTATTGCAGTATTTAACAAGATAGCCGCCTCTGGGCTATCAGTACGACTCGGCTCAATCAGCGCGCCTAGCGTGTTGTCAATAGCCTCAGGCGATTTACTGACCTGCGATATTGCAGTCAGTATCCTAACGGAATGGAGCTAATCGATGGACGATTGGACAAAGGAGCAAGCAGCCTTCCTAGCGAAGATTGGTCAGCTCCCACCAGCAGCACCAGCACCAAAACCAACTACTAAGAAAGATGAGGAATAACTGAAATGGCAGTATTCTTAAACAATGGCGTAGTTCTCACAGTCAATTCAGTTGATCTCTCAGACCACGTCACAGCAGTAACTATCAACCGCACCTTTGACGAGCTCGAAGTAACTGCGATGGGTGACTCAGGACACAAGTTCGTTAAGGGTCTTGAGGCTTCATCTATCACTATCGACTTCCTCAACGATACCGCTACAGGCGAAGTTCTCCAGACACTTCAGGCTGCATGGGGTACAAACGTCACAGTTACAGTTAAGCAGACTTCAGCTTCTACATCTGCAACTAACCCGCTCTACACAATGACCTGCCTAGTGAACAACACTACAGACATTAACGGCGCGGTAGCAGACCTCTCAACACAGTCTGTAACTTGGAACGTATCAGGTACAATTGCAGTAACAACCGCTTAATAAGGAGATAAAGGGCATGGCAAAGTTAAAGGTTACAAGGGCAGACAACTCCGTGCAGGAGTTCGAAATCACCCCGCTCATTGAGTATTCATTTGAGCAGTTTGCCAAGAAAGGCTTCCACAAGGCTTTGATTGAGGATCAGAAACAGTCCGACGTCTATTGGCTTTGCTGGGAGGCAATCCGTCGCTCTGGGGAAACAGTACCGCCATTCGGCGAGAAGTTCCTAGAGACTATTAAAGGGGTAGAGGTCTTAGAGTCCGACCCTTTAGGCTAGATCGGAACTCCGTTACTTATACGGCAGCACGTCTATCGTATGAGTACGGAGTACCGTTCGAGTCAATAGTGAACCTAACGCCTATGGCATTCAAGGCTCACATCCAAGTATTAAATGATCTAGCGAAGGAGCGAGAGAATGCCAGTAGAGGTAAAGGGCGCACTCGCACTTCGTAAGGCTCTTAGGCAATTCGAGCCAGACCTTGCTAAAGAGACAACTAAAGAGATTGCTAACTTTCTTAAGCCAGTAGTTTCTAAGGCTAGAGGGTTCGTTCCATCTAATGACGCAGTACCTAGCGGATGGCTTAAGCGTCCTAACGCTAAGGGTCGCTGGGCTACTCGCTACTACGATGCGGCAGAAGTCCGTCGAGGTATTGGGTACAAGACAACACCATCGAAGCCTAACCGTAATGGCTGGGTTTCTTTGGCATCTATCAACAATAAGGGCGCAGCTGGAGCCATTTATGAAACCGCTGGACGTAAGTCTGGTGTGACTGGAAACTTCACACCTAACTTGCCTAACGCCAATAGCCTCGTTGGTAAGGGTCAGAAGATGCGTGGACGCTTGATATTCAAGGCATACGACGAGGATCAGGGCAAGGCGCAAGCCAATGTAATTAAAGCCATCGAGAAGGCTGCAGCTAAACTTAATGCAAGGAGCAAAGCGTGAGCAACATAACGATTGGCATAGGCGCGGAGTTCAAGGGTCGTAAAGCATTCAAGGACGCCAGTAATTCAACCTCAGCCCTAGAGAAGGGCGTTAAGAAGCTCGGCAAGCAATTAGCGGGAGTCTTTGCGGTTCAACAAGTTACCGCCTTCGCTAAGGCTTCTATTAAGGCATTCGCTGAGGAAGAGAAGTCAGCCGCTATTCTGGCTAACACAATGAAGAACCTAGGAATGGCTTTCGCTACTCCTCAACTAGAAACCTTTATCGGTGAGTTGTCTAGAACTGCAGCGGTGGCAGATGACGTCCTTCGTCCTGCCATGCAGAAACTTATTAACCAAACTGGCGATTACTTTAAGTCTCAGGAACTCCTCCAGCAAGCCATCGAGATTAGTCGAGGTTCTGGCGTTGAGTTGGGTACAGTAGTCAATGATCTAGCACAAGCCTACGTCGGTAACACTAAGGGACTTAAGAAGTATAACCTCGGTCTATCTCAGGCTGAGTTAAAGACCATGAGCTTCACCGACGTACAGAAGAAGCTCACCAACCAATTCAAGGGTGCTAATGCAGCCTACCTCCAGACCTATGCAGGCAAGATGGAGGCTCTTAAGGTAGCAGCGGGTGAGGCTCAGGAAACCATTGGTAAGGGCTTAGTCGATGCGCTTATGGCTATCTCAGGAGACACTACAGTCGAAGATTTAGCAGACTCTATGCAGTCTCTAGCCGACTACACCGCTAACGTGATTCGTGGCTTTGGTGACGTAGTAGCAAAGCTCAAGGAGATGAACGCAGCCGCTCCAGATTGGCTTAAGAACTCTCTAGGGCAGTTCTTTAAGACTAACGCTATCTTCGGTGCGTCTAAGACCGTTCTGGACTATCTCAACAAACAGGGCGAGCTCGCCTATAACAAGACTTTAGAAAACCCTAGCGTAGTTATGTTCAAGGCAGACATGGCTAACCTACGCCTTCAGATTGAAGCCAACGTTCTTAAGAAGAAGGAATTGGATCTCACTAAGAAGAGAGCAGCGGAAGACCGCAAAGCTCAGATGGCTAAGAAGCAAGCCGCACTCTTTGACCTTGAGAAGATTGGTTTAGTCGCAGCCTTACAGGGCAAGATTACCGAGGAGGAGAAGCTCCGCCTTAACCTCCAGCTCGCTCTACTTACAGGCAACGATGAACTAGCGAAGAAGCTATCGGCTGAACTTGCTAACTCTATTGACAAGACTGGCAAGCTCGCTAAGGATCTCACTACCTTGCCAGATGCTAAAAACCCATTCGCAGCATGGTCAGCCTTCCTCGATGAGATTATTAGGAAGGCTCAATTCGCAGCTTCTATCGGTGGCAACGGCTCAGCGGCACGAGGCGCAGACTTTGCGACACTCACCCCTACAGTCCAGTCACTCGTAGCAGGTGGCGGAGGAGCTGCAGGTTCTACCGCTGCAGGTGACGTATATATCACCGTTAATGGTTCAGTCCTATCAGAGCAGGATCTCATTACTGCCGTACAGAATGGACTTAACTACAATAGCCTCGCAGGTAAGCCATCTGACATTGGACGCATCGCGGGAATGTTCGGCTAATGGCATTACCAGCACAAATAGCCGTCTCGTTCGACTTCTCCTCTGGAGCTACATTCGGCACAGGATTCGTAATTGGTGACGCTAAGTATGGCGTTCTTGGAGTCTCGCGCCTCGGTGAGTCTGACGTGGTATTGCCTACCATCGACTTAACCCCAGATGTGTACCAGATTGCTATTCGTCGTGGTCGTAACATCCAGCGTGACCAGTACGAGGCTGGAACGGCTACTGTACGCGTTCTAGACCCGCTCTCATACTTTAACCCTCAGAATACGTCATCGCCTTACTACGGCTATCTGAGCCCTCTACGCAAGGTTCGTATCTCTGCCACTACAGGCGCAGACCAGCACTTCCTATTCTCTGGCTATGTGACAGACTATAAATATACCTACCCAACTGGGCAGGAAACTGGCTACGTCGATATCACCTGCTCGGATGCATTCCGTCTATTCCAGATGGCTAACATCCAAACTGTTACAGGGGCAACCGCTGGACAGGATACAGGAACACGCATCGGTAAGATTCTAGATCAGGTCTCATTCCCTGCATCTATGCGTACAGTCGCTACAGGACTCAACACATGCGTGGCTGACCCTGCTACTGCTCGCACATCCCTTGAAGCCCTTAAGAATGCTGAATTCTCTGAGACTGGAGCCTTCTATATCGACGGCTCTGGAACTGCCATATTTAAGAACCGCACCGAGGTCATGTCCTCACTCGCTGCGCCTGCTATCGAGTTTAATCAGACCACAGGCATCCCATATAAGAACCTCAAGTATTCATTCGACGACAAGCTCATTATCAACCAAGCCACATTCACCCGCGTAGGCGGTACGGCTCAGACTGCTACCGATACCGCATCGGTCAATAAGTACTTCCCTCATGGCATTAGCCAAGATAACCTCGTAGCTGAGACAGATGCCATCGTCGCTAACATAGCCAAGGAATACGTCGCAACCCGCAAAGAGACAACCATCCGCATCGACGAGATGGTAGTGGACTTGCTAGACCCTGCCGTGCCGACCGACACCATGATTGCCCTCGACTACTTCGATAACCTCAAGATTACTAACGTCCAGCCAGACGGCTCGACTATTGTAAAGACCCTCCAATGCCAAGGCGTTGCGTGGGATATCACACCAAACAAAATGACCGCAACAATTACGACCCTAGAACCGATAGCGGAAGGCTTCATCGTTGGAAGCTCTACCTACGGTATAATAGGCGTATCTATGATGGGCTACTAGGAGACAATAATGGCAACAGGCTTTCCCTTCTCGACAGGTGACATCCTCACCGCTTCCGCTGCTAACGGCTTAGTAGCCTTTACCCTCAATGACCAGACAGGCACCAGCTACACACCTGTCCTTGCTGACCAGTATCAAGTGCTCATTACACGATCCAACGCTTCAGCCTCTACTCTTACAATTCCTACCAACGCATCCGTAGCCTTCCCAGTTGGTACCGTTATTACAGTCCTCAACAAGGGCGCAGGTGCGGTAACTATCTCAGGAGCCTCAGGCGTCACAGTCCTTTCAGCGGGTGCGACTGCAGCTTCTCCAGTCCTTAATCAGTATAAGTCCTGCGCTCTCATGCAGGTCTCTGCTAACAACTGGTACGTGGTGGGCGCGATTGCTTAACAACCTCGTAGCCCTATTAGACTCAGGAGTCCCAGCATCGACTAACTCCTATGAGTCTATTGAGACTTTCACCGTAGGCTCTGGCGGTCAGGCAACTATTACCTTTAGTTCTATCCCATCCACTTACAAGCACTTGCAGCTTCGCGTAATGGCAAAGAACTCCAGTTCAGGTTCATTCGACGCTGGAGGTCGTATTCGCTTCAATAGCGATTCAGGCAACAACTATGCCAACCATGAGCTTTACGGTGTAGGTTCTGGCACTCCGAGTTCTGACGTTCCGGGCGGCTCTAACCCTTACAGTAATATCAACTGGATTTTGGGCTCTAGTCAAATGTCCGCAAATATCTTTGACATTCTCGATTACAGTAATACCAATAAGAATAAGACAGTAAGGCAGCTTGGCGGTACTGACACGAACGGCGGCGGAATTATTCAATTTCAGTCTGGCATGTGGATGAATACCTCAGCAATTTCTAGTATTGTCATTGACATTTCTTCTGGCTCATTCGCACAGTATTCATCTTTTGCGCTCTACGGAATTAAGGGGTAATCATGCCTACATCTACTTATGAACCGATAGCGACTTACACCGTCCCTAGCGCGCAGTCATCGGTAACATTCAACCCTATCTCTAGCGCGTACACAGACCTCGTACTTGTGGTTAGTAGCTCAAACTCAGTCAGCACAAACCAGCCTTACATTCAGCTGAACTCCGACACCAGCCTTTCATCTACTAACTATTCGACTACCTCGATGCGAGGCGATGGATCATCTGCTGCATCTGGACGGCATACAAACCAGTTTGCGTGGTTCCCTGTGCCTGGACCAGGCGTCGGCAATAACGGAAACTTTAACCCTTGGATAGTCCACATTATGAACTATGCCAACACTACGACCAATAAGACTGCGTTGAGTAGATTCAATAACGCTTCTTCTATTCTCTCTGCGAACGTTCATTTATGGCGTTCTACTGCGGCTATTAGTAGCATTACAGTAGTAATGGAGTCAGGTAACTTCCTTACAGGCTCAACCTTTACCCTCTACGGAATTAAGGCGGCATAATGGCTACTACATTTACAAAGATTGCGGACTACACCGTTGGGGCGGGAGGGCAGTCTTCTATTGTGTTCTCCGTAATTCCTTCAACTTATACGGATCTCGTCATTAAGTTATCAGGGCGTAGAGCTGGTAGTGGCTATTCTGACGGCTTTAGCGTGGCAGTAAATGGCGGAACCAATTACGCGGATATAGAGCTCTACAACCAAAACGGCGGAGCGGCATCCTATGGAGTGAGAACCTCCTCAACCGAGATGTTTATGGGTCAGGTTCCCGCATCTTCTGCCACCGCTAACACTTTCGGCAACCATGAGATTTATATTCCTAACTATCTTTCAACTGGAGTTAAATCACTTTCGAGCGACGGCACAAGCGAGAACAATGGAACACAGATTTATCAGACTTTAATCGCAGGAACCATAACAAACGGAGCTGCTATCAGTTCAATTACTTTAGCCGCTTACGGAGATAACTTCGTCCAATACACAACCGCTACCCTCTATGGAGTAAAAAATGCCTAATCCAACTAAAGTAATCATCGACTGCTCAACAGGTGAAGTCCATGAGGTAGAACTCACCGCCGAGGAGATTCAAGAGCGTGAAGACGCTCGTATCGCATACGAGGCACAGAAGGCAGAGGACGCCACCGCAGCAGCTCTTAAGGCTGAGGCAAAGGCTGGACTCCTTGCTCGCCTTGGCATCACCGAGGAAGAGGCGGAGCTTCTTCTAGGATGAAGCCGACACTATGCAAAGCTGGGCAACAGTTAAGAGAACAATTCGATGACTCATTCCCAGATAGAGATCGCCGTTCCGATGGTTGGATTGGCGACACACGCCATGCAGCGCGCCCTAGTGACCATAACCCTGATAGCAAGACTGGGGTGGTTCGCGCCATCGATGTCGATAGAGATGTCTCTGGTACTCCCAAGCCCGACCTCATGCCCGATATTGCTGATCAGATTCGACTCGCAGCCAAGGCAGGAGAGAAGCGTATCTCCTACATCATCTTCGACGGCAAAATCGCCTCATCGAAGAAGGGGTGGGCTTGGCGTCCGTATACAGGTATTAACGCTCACCGTCATCATTGTCATATCAGCTTTACTCCAAAGGGCGACCAAGATGGTTCATTCTTTAATATCCCGCTACTAGGAGGCAAATAAATGGAAGCAGCAATTATCGCAGGACTCGGACTCATGGCTATCCCTGCCATCCGTGCAGCTATTAAGTCATACCGCGCAAAGAAGGCTATCGCTGACGTCGTTGTCGATGCAGTTGAAGCGGCGGTGGATGCGGTAGATAAGAAGTGACACAGAGCGAGTTCTTTCAGCTTTACGTTGCCACTATCGCCGTAATCGGTGGACTCTCTGGCTTCGTCATTACTCACCTACTGGCTGAAATTAAAAGATTGCATTCGCGTGTCGATGAAATCTACAATATCCTCTTAGAGAGATAATAACTCCCATGGCGCGTAAGAAGGCTATCGACCTAGAACAGTATTCAGCGTTAGACGCATACGCTATAGGACTTAATGAGTTCTATAAATCCTTGCGTAAGGCTGGCTTCTCGGTAGATATGGCTCTTGCGATAATCATCGAGCCATCGGCATACCCAGACTGGATACTGCCATCGCTCCCTAACAAAATCGACCCGATGCCATTCGAGGACGACGACGAGGACTAAATGAAGCGCATCGTAATAGTGAGCGATCTGCAAGTACCGTTCCACGATGAAGTAGCCGTTAAGAATGTAGCAAGTTTCATAAAGAAGTTTAAGCCCCATCAAGTTGTCACTATTGGCGATGAGATGGACATGCAGGAGTTAGGGCGTTGGTCTGAGGGCAAGGCTGATTGGTTCGCCCAGACCCTAGACGAGAACCGTAACCTCACCGTAGATATCCTCTGGGAGCTGCAGGTCACCGATATGATCCGCAGTAACCACACAGACCGCCTCTATAACCAGATTAGTAGCAAGATTCCAGCCCTAGGCTCTTTGCCAGAACTACGCTTCGAGCGGTTTATGAAAATGGATGAGCTGGGCATCAAGTTCTGGAAGGAACCTATGCCTATTGCGACCAACTGGGTGGCAGTCCATGGCGACCATACCCCTATCAAACCTCAGGGGGGTCTCTCAGCCCTTGAGGGGGCTCGTAGGCGGGGAAAGAACGTTATCTCGGGTCATACTCATAGGGCGGGGCGTTCGTCCTTCACAGAGGCCTCAGGAGGCCGTGTAGGGCGTATCCTGCATGGTGTCGAAGTAGGGCATCTTATGGACACCCGACAGGCGAGCTACACCAAGGGCGTCATGAACTGGCAACAAGCCTTCGCCATTATGTATGTCGATAAGAAGAACGTCCAAGTGGATCTCATTATGCTAGAGAAGGATGGGACTTTCATTGTCTCAGGCAAGCGATACGGCAAGGCTCGCTAGCCCCTACTTTGAGGATGAAGACCCTTCCTCAATCGTTATCAAACCGTTACCAAAATATACTCGACACCGCCCAGCGGTCAGGTAAAGTTATGCCCATGAACGAGATACGTTCATAAGAAAGGGCATCATGACTACAGCTACAACAACTCCAAAATACACAACATTTTCAGTTCGTTTTAACTCACTTACAGGCAATTACATCGTCTTTGCCAAGAACCCTGAGACAGGTGCCGCTTGGTGTAACAGCGGTTACTATGTTATTCGTACTGCCGAGGAGGCAGAAGCCACCATTCTAGATCTAAAGTCTGAGCAGGTGGCGTAATGTCTTGGTTTGCAATATTTGGAACGCTATTCACAGGCGTCTTCCTTGGTTACATGTTGGGCAAAGATATCGGTGAGGAAGAAGGCTGGCTTGCAGCTCGTCGCTTCTTCGAGGGTCAGCGATGAACGCCGGTGAGTTCCTTACAGAGGCCAAGGCCATTATCCAAGATCGAGGACTCAGTTACGGTCATCCAAGTGACAACATGGAGCGAACCGCAAGACTCTGGAGTGCCTATCTTGAAATACCAATCGAAGGTCATCAAGTCGCGACGTGTATGGCGTTGGTCAAAATCGCACGGAGCATGGAAACTGCAAAAGTCGATAATCAAATCGACGGAGCAGCATATCTCGCAATAGCAGGTACTTTACAGACAGAGGAGAATGAGCTTTATGTTTAAATGGGATGAATTAGAAGCGTTGAAAGAGGCAGCATTAGCCCGCGACGCGTTCCAAGAGGTAATCGTCTATCAGAATGAGCAGATGATCCGAGAGCTCCGCTCTATTGGATGGAAGCTTAAGGAGATTAAGGACGCAGGAAATGGCGTTCTTTAATCTAGAGGACTATGAGACCGTTGAAGAGCGGCTCATTAAATACTGGAAGGATAATCCTAATGGTCGTATCTTCACTAAAGTCCTTGAGTTCTCAGCCTCTCGCTTTATTGTTGAAGCTGCTATTTATCGCTCGATGGAGGATATACACCCATGGGCAACAGGTCTTGCAGAAGAGACTGTCCAAGGGCGAGGCGTTAATGCCACATCCGCTCTGGAGAACTGTGAGACTTCTGCAATCGGTAGAGCTCTTGCTAATGCGGGTTACGCCACCAAAGGTAAGAGAGCAAGCCGTGAGGAGATGGGAAAGGTCGCTGCAAAGGCAGCTACTGACAACCTCATCCAAGAGACCAAGGCAAAGCTAGGGCAGACTGCTAAAGAGTACGTCCCAGTACCAAAGGAAGATGATCCATGGACTATCCGAGAGGCCAAGCCCGCTGCAACTGTGGACGAGGCAGTCGATTTAGTGAAGGACATTATCGGAGGTCAGACTCAGCGCGATATTCCTAACTGTACTGGATGCCAGCAACCTAAGCCTATGAGCTGGAAGACTGGCGTCTCAGGCAAGACCAAGAAGCCTTGGGGCAACTTCTCATGCTTTGCATGTAAAGATGTCCAATGGTATGAGATAGGCGCAGACGGCGCATGGAAACCTCAGAAGAAGTGGTGACGACATGGGATCTATAGAGTTTAAGAACCAAGACGGTGAATGGGAGAAGTTTCCTACCGACGAGGAGCTATATGCCCTTAAGGAGATGGTGTACGCCCAGCCTAATCCACCAGTTAATCCAGAGCTAATGACTATCTGCCATCTCTGTAATGAGCCATTCCCGATGGAGCAGATTATGATTACAGGTGGATCACTTAGGACAGGCTTCACATGGAGTTGCCCTAAGTGCCATGCCGTAAGTAGTATTGGGAAGGCATAACCAGAATGCCATCTCAGTCACGTAAACACCGTGGGCTACGTACAGAACGGGTCGTAGCTCAGTATCTATCCCAATGGTGGATGGGTGCAGCTGTAGGGCGTGGCAACGGGAAGGACGTTATCAACGTGCCCTTTGACGTAGAAGTTAAGGCACGATCTGATAGCAATTTCCAAGAGTGGCTGAGGCAAGGTCGTAGGCGGGCGGAGAAGACGGGCGAATTGTCGTTCGTTGTCAGCCGACGCAACGGTATGGGTGAAAATGCGGCGGAGTATTTAGCCTTTATGCGTTTCGACGACCTTGTCCAGCTGCTCATTAAAGCTGGTTACACCGATTTCCAAGCCGATACTGATAAACTTGAGCCTGTGTACTGCCGCTGTGGCAACACCATAATGAAAGGCTCGCCATGTCACGTATGCGAGAAGCTCGATAATGCCAACCTATGAATTCCAATGCCGTAATGAGGACTGTGAGTCCACGGCTATCCTAGATCATGTCCTAGCAGTTAATGAGCCGCATGACGTGGACTGCCCATTCTGCGATGAGCCTATGAATAAGGTCTATTCAAGCGTTCCAGCAGCTATATTTAAGGGTACGGGTTTCTATTCAACTGATTCGAGATAAGGGCTAATTATGATTGTGTATGACTTCTACTCAGGTACAGGCTCATCAACCAAGGCTTTCGAGGATGCTGGTCACACAGTCATCAAGGTCGAGTTAGATGAGTATTTCGAGGCGCAGGAGCGCAACATATTGACGCTTACGCCAGAGTATTTAATTGCTAAGTATGGTCAGCCAGACTTTATCTGGGCTTCGCCACCGTGCCAGAAGTTTAGCGTGGCTAGTCTATGGAAATACTGGGAAGGCACACGAGGCAAGTCAGTACCTAAGCACCCAGCTGTTTATGAGGCTATTGCAATGGTTGAGCACACAGTCAAACTAATGAACGACCTTAAGCCTACTCATGGTTGGATAATGGAGAACCCAAGAGGCATGCTCCGCCATCAAGACGTTGTTAAAGACCTACCACGATGGACTATTACCTATTGCCAATATGGTGATACCCGTATGAAGCCTACCGACCTATGGGGAACCATTCAGGGTTGGACACCTCGCCCAATGTGTAAGCCTAGGGCTACATGCCATGAGTCATCACCAGCTGGCACTAATGCAGGTGGAACGGGCAAGTTAAAGAATGCTCGCTTACGATCTATGCTTCCATATGAACTAGGAAAAGAGATACTTGAATGCGTATCACGACACGCGGTCTGACCAGCACTTTTACCGAGATGCTTGGTCGATATGATAAACTAAAGAAGTCTTTCGCTCTTGTGTTAAAGGCTAATTCGCCTAAAGCGAATAGCGCGAGCCGCTTAAGCGGCATAGCTCGCGCGGTAGCCGTGTTAGTTTCACTTAGTTTGGGGATAGGTCTATCTGCACAGGCAGAAGCCTTAAACTTAATTACTTCTAAAGAACTCATTAAATATGTAGCTAATAAGCAATTAACTGATAAACAATATAAATGCCATAATGAAATCGTATATAGAGAATCAAGATGGGACTATAGAGCTATAGGCAATATAGGAGGAACTAAGCAAGCCTATGGTCTATACCAGCTTAAGATAGCCTCTATGCGTACTGCTCATCCAGAGGTACAGTTCTGGAAGTATTGGGAGTATGTGTCATATAGATACGGTATTACAGAGTACGATGAGCCTATGTACTGTGCAGCACTACACCATCTCAAGACTAAGGGATGGCAGTAATGGCTAGTAAGAAGGGTGACCCACGTCTTAGCCGTAAGTACAAAGAGGTAAGACTCAAGGCATTAGCAAGAGATGGTTATGTGTGCTACTACTGTGGAGCAGAGGAGAAGGATATGACGATAGATCACATCATCCCAGTATCAAAGGCTCCAGAGATGGCGATAGATATTAACAACATGGTCACAGCATGCAAGCCGTGTAATAGTAAGAAGGGTAAGCGCTCACAGGGCGTTTTTTTAGAGTCCATGCGTACCCCCCTTGATTTTCCTCGCTTCCTCTCCCCGATGCAGTCGAAGATAGTCGAAGATAGTCCATTCCGAGCCAAACCAGTCCAGAACTAACCCGATGCCAGCTGTACGCAAACACGCCCTCAGGGGGTCAACGAAACCAAGGCTCCAGTCGATACCTCTTAAGGGTAAGAACAAGCTGCAGGACGTTAAAGACCTCTGCGAGATTATCGGCATGCCCTTATTGCCATGGCAGGAGTACGTCCTCAAGGACATGCTCACCGTGGACAAGAAGGACATGTGGGTGCGCAAGACTAACCTCCTACTCATCGCCCGCCAGAACGGCAAAACCCACTTAGCCCGTATGCTCATCCTTGCCCACCTGCTCAAGTGGGATAGCAAGAACGTCCTAATCATGTCCTCGAACCGATCTATGGCTCTGGACACCTTCCGACAAGTCGCCTACATATTGGAGAACAATGACCACCTTAAAGGATTCGTTAAGCAAATCAGATATGCTAACGGAACAGAATCTATTGAAATGCTCGATGGAACAAGACTTGATGTCGTTGCAGCAACTCGAGACGGCTCTCGAGGACGTACTGCAGACTTTCTATACATCGATGAACTCCGAGAAGTCAACGAGGAAGGATACAGAGCTGCTATCCCTACTACGCGAGCTAGACCGAATAGCCAAACACTTCTCACTAGCAACGCGGGAGATGCTTTCTCTCTTGTCCTCAACGGAATGCGAGAACGAGCGTTAGAGAACCCGCCTAAGTCTTTCGGGTTCTATGAATACTCAGCCCCACAATATTGCAAGGTTACAGATCGTCACGGCTGGGCTCAGGCTAACCCTGCGCTCGGCTATACCATTACGGAGGAAGCCCTTGAAGAAGCTGTTGCAACTAGCCCTATCGAGAACACCAGAACGGAGCTGCTTTGCCAATGGATTGACTCACTTAGCTCTCCTTGGACTCATGGCTCCTTGGAGGAGTGTAGTGACGCTAACTTGGAGATGTCAGTCGGGGCTTACACGGTATTCGCCTTCGATGTCAGTCCATCTCGTCGCAATGCGTCTCTGGTTATTGGGCAGATACTCCCAGATGGTCGAATTGGAGTTGGCGTTGCTCAAACATGGGAGTCGCAGGTATCAGTAGATGAACTTAAAATCGCTGCAGATATTAAAGGCTGGGCAGATCAGTACCGCCCTCGCTCTATTGGCTATGATCGGTACGCCACTCAGTCGATTGCCGAGAGACTCGCAAACGCAGGACAGGTCGTCCAAGACATCTCAGGAGCCCAGTTCTACCAAGCCTGCACCGACCTTAAAGACGCCCTAGACAATAAGCGACTCGTGCATAACGGCTCCGAGGTCTGGGTGCAGAACATGAACAACTGTGCAGCCAAGACCAACGACTCCTCGTGGCGTATTATCAAGAGAAAATCGGCTGGCGATATCTCAGCTGCTATTGCTACCGCCATGGTAGTCACGACACTAATGAAACCTCAGCAAAGTGCAGGAATCTACGTCGAATAGTGTATAATTAAGCCCTATGGGTATCTTCTCGCGTAAGCCAGCAGTCGTAGAGGCGCAGTATGCGCCACAGGTCATGGGCGAGAACTTACCCACCATCTATAACTACGTCATCCCACGCCTATCTCGCAAGGACGCTATGAGCGTTCCATCCGTCGCGAGAGCGCGTAACTTAATCTGTGGAACTATTGCATCTATCCCGCTAGAGTATTACAAAATCTCTACAGGTGAAGAAGTTGCAGCACCTCGCTGGATTCGTCAGCTTGCTAAGAACCAGCCTTCATTCGTAACACTTACTTGGATCGTAGATAGCCTATTGTTCTACGGCATCTCTTACCTTCGTGTTACAGAGCGTTATGCAGAGGATGGACGCCCTGCAGCGTTCGAGTGGATTGCTAACGCTCGCGTTACCTTCACGACTGACATCGAAGGTATTATGGTTACGCAGTATTATGTCGATGCAGCACCTATCGACATGAACGACATCGTTACAATTCAGGGATTCGATGAGGGCGTATTAGAGCGCGGTAGCCGCACTATCCAAGCCGCTATCGACGTAGAGCGCGCAGCAGCGCAGAACTCTGCTAACCCTCAGCCAGCAGGTTTCCTTAAGAACTCTGGAGCAGACCTACCAGCTGCAGAAGTTTCAGGACTTCTCGCTGCATGGAAGCGCGCCCGCCAGAATAACTCAACCGCTTACCTCACTAGCACACTTGATTATTCTCCAGTCGCGTTCTCACCTAAGGACATGCTCTATAACGAGGCTATTCAGAATCTATCTACACAGATTGCACGTCTTTGCAACGTGCCAGCCTATTACCTTTCAGCAGATCAGAACACCTCAATGACTTACTCTAACGTGCAGGATGAGCGCAAGTCATTCCTTGCCCAGTCGCTTCAGCCGTTCATTACTGCCATCGAGAGCCGTCTATCTATGGACGATATCTCAACTGCAGGACATGAAGTCCGCTTTGATATTGACAAGAATTATCTTCGTACTGAGCCTCTCGTAGAGCTTCAGGTTATCGAGAAGTTACTCCAGCTCCAGTTGATTACAACTGAGCAAGCTATGGAGATGACAGATATGACCCCTAACGGAAATAACGGTATGTAATGGAAACCCTATACATCGAAGCATCCTCTATTGAGTGCTCAGAAGAGCGTCGCGAAATCTCAGGCAAAATTGTGCCAATGGGAACAGGCGAAATCGGTCACACCAACCTCGGCTCGGTCGTATTCGAGGCAGGTTCTATCGAGATTGCAGACCCATCTAAGATTAAGTTGCTTAGCCAGCATGATATGAAGAAGCCAGTAGGTCGCATGGTTTCAGCTGAGGTTAAGCCAGATGGCATTTATGCAACTTTCAAGTTATCCCGCTCCACAGGCGGTAACGATGCTCTCGTCATGGCGCAGGAAGGTCTAGTATCCGGACTTTCCATCGGAGCCGAGGTAATCGCATCGAAGCCATCACGCGATGGTCACACAGTAGTCTCATCAGCGAGACTCAAAGAAGTTTCTCTCGTAACAGAGCCAGCATTCAAGTCGGCTCAGGTGCTAGAGATCGCTGCAGAGGAAGTCATCCCTGCAGAGGAAACCCCAACAACAGAAAGCGAGCCAGTCGTGGAAGATACCACACAGGTAGAAGCTCCAGCAGTTGAAGCAGCGGCAGTAGAAGCGGCTCGCCCAACAGTTGCAGCATCACACTACGTCAAGGAGCGTACTGCACCTATCACAGGCGCACAGTACCTCGAAGCAAACATCAAGGCAGCACTTGGTGATGATGAGGCACGTCGCACAGTTCGTGCAGCAGATGACTCAACATCAACAAACACAGGTTTGACACTCCCATCACACCTCAACACATTCATTACTGACACATTCACAGGACGCCCAGCATTTGAGGCAGTGACACGTCAAGCCCTAACTGAGTCAGGGATGTCCTTTACTGTCCCACGCCTTTACACAAATGCATCTTCAGCAGACGTCGCACCAACAGTTGCAGACACCAACGAAGGTTCAGCACCATCTGAGACAGGTATGACATCTGCTTATGACACAGTTACAGTCGAGAAGTTCTCAGGACTTCAGCGCGTGTCATTCGAGCTCGTAGATCGCTCATCACCTGCATTCATGGAACTCATGATGGCAGAACTCCGCAAGGCTTACGAGAAGGCTACAGACGCAGCTCTCATCGCTAAGTTCATCTCTGCAGGTACACAGGCAGCTAACGTTGCTACAACTGCAGCAGGACTTCAGTCATTCATCGCAGTAGAAGGCGCAGCAGCTTACAAGGGTACAGGTGGAGACTTCGCTAACAAGCTCGTAGCGAGCACTGACCAGTGGGCAGCCATCAGTGGATACGCGGATACCACTGGACGAGCACTATATTCTGCTCAGGGTGCAACATTCAACGCATCAGGCAACGCAGTCGCAACATCTGTACGCGGTGGCGTTCTTGGTACAGACCTCATCGTTGATCACAACATCTCAGCATCAGGTATCGCTGACGATTCAGCATTCCTCGTCGCTCCATCTTCAGTCTATGCGTGGGAGAGCCCAACAACTCAGCTCCGCGTTAACGTCCTTACTTCAGGCGAGATTGAAATCAACCTTTACGGATACCTCGCACTCTACGTCGCGAAGTCAGGTAAGGG
>JACCDV010248959.1_pt1 | contig 17329 bp, 17 predicted proteins | sample 7446131 | NCBI WGS metagenome assembly JACCDV01 (sample SAMN15323448, study PRJNA562643) | freshwater metagenome | isolation source: river surface water | place: USA:Blue River Watershed | collected 2017-08-17 | reverse complement strand
TTGACTGCGCTAAAGCGTATGATGAAGCGGGTGCGGATGAATTGGTTTTCTTGGATATTACGGCGAGCCATGAGGGGCGTAAGACATTTTTAGATGTGGTGGCTAAGACGGCTGAGTGCGTGTTTATGCCTTTGACCGTTGGTGGCGGTATCAGCAATGTTGCCGATATCCGGGCCTTGCTTAATGCTGGTGCGGATAAGGTGTCGATGAATACGTCTGCTGTTAATGAGCCGGGTTTAATCCGTCGGGCGGCTAATACCTTTGGTTCCCAGTGTATTGTGGTAGCGATTGACGCTAAACGGGTCGGAGATCATTGGGAAGTTTTTACACATGGGGGTCGCAATTCCACGGGTAAAAATGCTATACTTTGGGCTAAAGAAGTGGCCGAGCTGGGGGCGGGAGAGATCCTATTAACCAGCATGGACGCTGATGGCACCAAGGCTGGCTTTGATATTGCCCTAACAAAGGCGGTGGCAGAGGCGGTGAATATTCCGGTAATCGCCTCAGGCGGGGCAGGTAAATTGGAAGATTTTAAAGAAGTCTTTATCCAAACGGGTGCAGATGCGGCCTTAGCGGCGTCGGTATTTCATTATGGCGAGATCCCGATACCAAGCGTGAAGAAATATTTAAAACAAGAGGGAGTAAATGTCAGATGAGCGATAATAAAGAAATGGAAACGATTCAAATTACCAGCGCCAATTTAGATAAACTTAAATTCACCGCTGAAGGTTTAATCCCGGCTATTGCTCAGGATTACAAGACCGGTGAAGTGTTAATGATGGCCTGGATGAATATTGATTCCCTGCGTGATACTTTAAAGAATGGTAAGGCGGCTTACTGGTCACGTTCCCGTAAATCCTATTGGGTGAAGGGCGAAACTAGCGGGCATTTTCAACACGTTAAGGAAGTTTATTATGACTGCGATTGTGATGTTTTGTTAATGAAGGTGGATCAAATCGGCTCTGCCTGCCACACCATGAAGCGCAGCTGTTTTTACAGGAAGATTGAAAAGTAAAAATGAATTATTTATCTAAAGAAGATTTTTTAAAGTTATCGACACAAGGTAATCTGATTCCCGTCTATAAGGAAATCTTAGGGGATTTAGAAACGCCGGTGTTGGCTTATTATCGCCTAGCTTCCAAATCGAAGCATTCTTTCTTGCTGGAATCCATCGAAGGCGAAGAGAAGTTTGCGCGCTTTTCCTTTATTGCCCGCGACCCCGAAGTGATTTTGCAAAGCAAGGGCAATAAGGCTTCAATCACCCGCCGCATGAATGGCAAGGTTTTAAAGGATCAAAAGACCTTTGAAGGTTCGCCGTTGAAGATGGTGAGGGATTTAATGGAAAAGTATAAGGCGGTGAATATTCCGCAACTGCCTAGATTTTTTGGCGGTATGGTGGGTTTCCTTTCTTACGACTGCGTGCGCTTCTTTGAACGCCTGCCAGATACAACCAAGGATGATTTAAACCTCCCAGACATGATTATGGTGCAAGCCAATGACCTGGTGATCTTTGATCATCGCCATCACACCATCAAGGTGGTGTCCTGTGCCTATGTGCCACAAGAATTGTCCCAAACGGCTAAAATCAAGATTTATCATGATGCTGTTAAGAAAATTGATACCTTAATCAAGGAATTAAATAAACCCTTTGTCTTAAAAAATAAGACCACCAAGCCTAAAAAGTTAAGCATTAAATCTAATTGTACCTCAAAAAAGTTTGCCCAGATGGTGGCGACCGCTAAGAAACACATCACAGCAGGTGACATCATTCAAGTGGTTTTATCCCAGCGTTTTGAAACAACTATTTCTGTCAATCCCTTTGAAATTTACCGCGCGTTACGGGCGCTTAATCCATCACCCTATATGTTTTACTTAAATTTTGGTGATTTTCAACTTGTTGGTGCATCACCTGAGCTATTGGTACGTTGCGAAGAAGGCTTGGTTGAAACCAGGCCCATTGCCGGCACTCGTCCTCGGGGAAAGACAGAAAAAGAAGATGAGGCGCATAAAAAAGATTTGCTCGCTGACCCTAAGGAAAAGGCGGAACACGTGATGTTGGTTGATTTAGGCCGCAATGACTTGGGTCGTGTCTGCCAAGAGGGCACGGTTAAGCTTTCAGAGTTCATGGGCATCGAAAAATATTCCCATGTGATGCATATTGTCTCCAATGTGCAGGGCCAATTAGCTAAAAATATGGATGCCTTGGATGTTTTAGAGGCATCTTTTCCAGCGGGAACTGTATCAGGCGCGCCAAAAATCCGGGCCATGGAAATAATTGAAGGGTTAGAAGCTCAAAAACGCGGTCCTTACGCGGGAGCGGTCGGATACTACTCGTATTCGAAAAACCTTGATACTTGCATAACTATACGTACAATAGTAGCTTCTAAAGGCAAGGCCTTTGTTCAGGCAGGCGCTGGGATAGTAGCTGATTCCAATGCGGCCAGTGAATACACCGAAACAGTCAATAAAGCCCGCGCGCAAGTGAGGGCGATTGAATTAGCGCATCAATAACAACTAAGAAAGGAAGTAAAAACAAATGGAAGTCAGAATCAGATTACAAAAAGCAGGAAAAGCCGCTTCAGGCGCATACAATTACCGCATTGTTGCCCTACCTAAACATGGTGGTCGCGATGGTCGTGCCTTGGATATCCTAGGTCATTATGATCCAGCTAAAAAACCAGCTACATATAAGATTGATGTAGAAAAGGTTAATGGCTGGGTAGCTAAAGGCGCTCAATTAAGCGATACCGTTAAGAGTTTAATGAAGAAATCCAAAAAAGCTAAATAAGAGAGGATTACCCCATGCCTCAAGATTCCGGATTGACGCAATTATTGTTTTTGTATGTTCCAATCGGTTTGATTTTTTACTTTTTGGTGATTCGTCCTCAGCGCCAGCAACAGAAGAAAATCAAGGAAATGCTAGCTAACTTAAAGAAGAATGATGAAGTTATTACAACTTCAGGTATTCATGGTTCAGTAGCTATCGTTAAAGAAAAAACTGTTGTGGTCCGTGTTGACGAAGGCTGCCGCATTGAATTTGACCGGGAGTCAATTGCTGCGGTTAAAAACAATGAAGTTAAGGCCGAAGTAGTTAAATAATTAATAGATCACAGAAAGGTCCTCAATGAGCGCGGATTTACGCAAACGTATTTTTATTATCCTGGCTGTTATCATTGGCGCATTTGCCAGCTTATTTCCTATTGATAAACGCATTAACCTTGGGCTTGACCTTAAAGGAGGGATGCATTTAATCTTGAAGGTGGAAAATGAAGCGTTGGCTACAGCTGAATTAAGGGATGATGCCGTGCTAAAGGCGATGGAAGTCTTGCGTAACCGTATTGATGGGCTAGGGGTGGGGGAAACCTTGATCCAACGCCAAGGGGATAATCAGATTTTAGTGCAATTGCCAGGCGTGACTGACCGTAATAAGGCGTTGGATATGGTTGGCCGTGTTGCTCATTTGGAATTTCGCTTAGTTGAGTCTGACCCAATAAAGTTAAAAGATGCAGAGGCAGGTCAAGTGCCGGAAGGTTATGAATTAAAGCTTAATAAGAAGGAAGGCGGCGGGTCAGTTCTTGTTTCTAAGGAGTCAGTGTTAGGTGGGGATGCGGTTAAAGATGCCCGCGTTGATTTTGAATCAACTAATATGCAGCCAAAGATTTCGTTAACCTTTAATGATAAGGGGGCAAAGGATTTTGGCGATTTAACTACTGCCCATGTGAATGAGCGTTTGGCTATCTTATTAGATGGTGAAGTTCTTTCTGCGCCGAATATTCGTGAGCCTATTTTAAGCGGTACTGCTGAAATTACTGGAGAATTTAAGTTCGAAGAAGCGTCCTTATTAGCGTTAGCGTTGCGGACAGGTTCCCTTCCGGTGCCGATTCATGTTGAAGAAGAGCGCACCATTGGCCCCTTGTTAGGGAAGGATTCAATTGAGGCTGGTATCCGGGCGACAATATTGGGTGGTTTGTTGATTATTGTTTTTATGTCGATTTATTATTTCATTGGCGGTTTAATCGCGTCCTTTGCGTTGACGATTAATTTGTTGATGATTTTAGGCGGGATGGGGCTATTAAATATTTTAATGCCTGATGCTCAAATGACCTTAACCTTGCCAGGTATTGCTGGTATTATTTTGACCTTAGGGATGGCGGTAGATGCGAACGTGTTGATTAATGAACGCACCCGGGAAGAATTGAATAACGGACGTCCATTATCTGCCGCGATCAATACGGGTTATTCCAGGGCGTGGTCAGCAATCTTAGATTCACATGTGACCAGTTTAATTGCCGCATTTATGTTGTTCCAGTTTGGCTCAGGCCCGATTAAAGGTTTTGCGGTTACGTTATCAGTTGGTTTATTAGCTAGTTTATTTACATCTATATTTATTACACGTGTTTTGTTTATGTGGTTGTTAAGTGCCGGCTTAATTAAAGATTTGCCGATGATGCATGTTTTTACTAAGCCGAATTTTAATTTCTTAAAAATGAAGAATATTTGTTTTGCTGTTTCTGCGGTATTGTTGGTCTTCTTAACATTTAATTTTATTCAGAAAAAAGATGCGGCGTATGGGATTGATTTTGCTGGGGGGCAGATCCAGGAGTTTAGATTTGCTAAGCCTGTTAATGCAGATCAATTGCGGGCTATTTTTAAGGAAGAAAAATTAAGCCATGCGGTTATTCAAACCTTTACAAATGCGCCTGATACCGTGATTATCCGTACTCAAGAAGATGTGCATGAGCAAATCACGGCAGTATTAAAGAGTAAAATGGCGGATAATAAGTACGAGATCCTACGTATTGAAAAGGTGGGGCCGGTTGTTGGTGAGGCCTTGCGTGCCAAGGCTGCGTATGCGATTATCTTTGCCTTGCTGGGGATGTTAATTTATGTTGGTTTCCGGTTTAAGCATTTTGACTTTGCATTGGCATCAGTTATTGCTATTTTTCATGATGTGCTTATAACCTTAGGGGTTATTGTCTTAATGGGGCGGGAGGTGGATTTGTTGGTTGTAACCGCCTTGATGACAGTGGCGGGGTATTCGATCAATGACAGTATTATTATTTATGATCGCGTCCGTGAAAATGTGCCGAAGCATAAATCCAAATCTTTGGCTGAAATCATTAATGATAGTATCAACCAAACCTTAGGACGGACATTCTTAACAACCTTTGTAACCTTGTTATCTGTTTTTGCCTTGTTTTTTGTCGGTGGTGAAGTGTTAAATACCTTTGCCTTGGTGTTGATTGTTGGATTCCTGTTCGGGACATATTCAACGGTGTATATCGTTTCTCCGTTATTTTTGGCCATGCATGGCAATAAAAAGTGGTAGAAGCGTGGGGTGTCATCCTCTCTTAAAGCATACAGGATGGCATAGGTCATGTTTAAATCATTAGAGTTTATAGTTGGCCAGAAGGTCAACCTTGATGAAGTTGTAAAAACCTTAGTCGCCTTTGGGTATTCCCGGGCGACTAAAGTTTTTAAAGAGGGCGAATTTGCCTTGCGCGGCGGGATTCTTGATATTTATCCTGCTAATTTTGAAATTCCCGTTAGATTAGATGTAGACGATGATGCTGTTACGACGATTAATGGTTTTGATATAGAAACAGCCACTGTTATTGACGCGCATCAAATCCTTTTGATTGTTCCTTTTAAGACATTTACCCCGTCTGTATTTTCTGCTGAAATCCCCTTAAATAATTTTGTTGATATAGAGCAGGGCGATTATGTGGTGCATCATAATCATGGCATTGGCCGTTTTATTGGGGTGCGCCATTTTGATTTAAATGAGCAGCAGAAAGAGCATTTGATTATTGAATATAAGGATGGGGACAAGCTTTTTGTGCCTAAGCATGATATTCATTTGGTGCAGAAGTATGTGTCCTTTACCAAACGTCCAGCCAAGATGCATAAGTTAGGTTCTAAAGAATGGGTGGCGACCCGTAAGGCGATTGAAAAGAAGCTGCGTTTATTAGCGGGGGAATTATTACGTATCCAAGCCCTACGTGCCCAGTTGGCGGGGCATGCGTATTCGGCGGATAATGAGTGGCAAAAAGAATTTGAAGCAACCTTTCCTTATAAGGAAACGGCGGACCAATTAAAGGCTTGTATTGAAGCAAAGAAGGATATGGAGAATTCAAGGCCTATGGATCGCCTGATTTGCGGGGATGTGGGCTATGGCAAGACGGAAGTTGCGATGCGCGCCGCGTTTAAGGCGGTTATGGATAATAAGCAGGTGGCGATTTTAGTCCCGACGACGATTTTAGCTGAACAGCATTATTATAATTTTAGCCGCCGGCTGGAAGGCTTTCCAGTTAAGGTGGGTATGTTGTCACGTTTTCGCACAAAAGCCGAACAAAAGGCTATTGTGGCTGACTTAAAGATTGGCAAGGTTGATATTGTCATTGGAACGCACCGGCTTTTATCAAAGGATATTGCGTTTAAAGATTTGGGGTTGGTGATTATTGATGAAGAGCAACGTTTTGGGGTTAAATCGAAAGAGAAGTTAAAACATTTTAGGTTATTGGCGGATGTTTTGACATTGACGGCAACGCCTATCCCGCGCACCTTATATATGGCGATTTCAGGAGCTAGGGATATGTCGGTGATTTCAACGCCTCCAACCAATCGATTGTCAGTTAAGACGTCGTTAATACCTTTTGATGAGGATATTATCAGCGAGGCGATTAATCTTGAATTAAAACGAGGCGGTCAGGTGTTTTTCTTGCACAATAGGGTCGAAAATATCGAAACGATTGCGAATACAGTGCGGAACATGGCCCCCCAAGCCAAGGTGGCTGTTGGGCATGGTCAAATGAGCCCTCGCCTCTTAGAAGAAATTATGTTAAAATTTTTAAAAGGTGAAATTGACATCTTGGTTTGTACTACCATTGTTGAGTCTGGTATTGATGTTCCGCGTGCGAATACCTTGATTGTTAATCGGGCGGATAGGTTTGGCTTGGCTGATTTACATCAATTGCGTGGCCGTGTAGGGCGGATTAATTTACAGGCCTATGCGTATTTTATTGTACCGCCTAAATATGCTCAGTCAGAAATAGCCCGTCAGCGCCTTAAGGCGATTGAAAAACATAGCGACCTAGGGGCTGGTTTTCATATAGCTTTTGAAGATTTGCAAATACGCGGTGCGGGTAATTTATTAGGCGCTCAACAGCATGGCTTTATTTCATCTATTGGTTTTGACCTGTATTGCCGGCTATTAAAAGAGTCGGTTGAGCATTTAAAAAAGGAATTGGAGGCAAAAAATCATGATAAGGTCTCAGCTTAAAATCATTTCCTTAGTGACGACGGGAATTCTATTGGCCGCTAACACCGTATTGGCTAAAGGAATCAATGATAGCATTATTGCGATTGTTAATAGCGATGCCATTACCTTAAAAGATTTGCGTTCCTATATTGCAGGCATTTATGCTCAATTAAGAATTGAAAATAGAAGTCCTCAAGAAATCCAAGAAATTATGGCAACCTATGAGGAAAAAGGCATTAATCAGCTTATTGAAGATAGGTTAATTCTAGCGGCGGCTAATGAAAAAGGCTTAGAAATCCGTCCGGATGCCATTGATAAGCGTTATAAGGAAATTCGTGATCGTTACCCCACTGAAGATGAATTCTTGGCGGTGCTAAATACGCAGGGGATTACGATTGGTGATTTGAAGCGTAAGCTGATGGACCAGATGAAGGCAAAATATACGGTTGATATGGAAGTGCGGCAGAAGATTTTTATTAATCCGCAAGATGTAACTCGGTATTACGATGAGCATGTTAATGAATTTGAACGAAAGACCCGGCTTAACCTGCAGTCGATTTATATTTCATTTGATAAGGGCCGGCAGGAGGCGCGTACGCGTGCGGGGGAAGCTAGGGCTAAGATGATTTCAGGGACGGTTGATTTTGATGCTATTGCGAAAGAATATTCTGAGGCTCCTAGTGTGGGTACCATTGAGCAGGGGCAGATGGTTCCGGATATTGAAGAACCATTGTTTAAGTTAAAGCTAGAAGAGGTTTCTGATTTGATTGAAGTTGAAGGCGGGGTATATGTCTTTAAGGTGGTGGGTATTTCCCCGGGCAAGCAACAGTCGATCAAAGAGGTTAAGAATCAGGTTTATAATAAATTATTTGATGAGCAATTTCAGCTTAAATTCCGTGAATGGATTGAGAAATTGCGTAAAAAGGCATATGTCGAAATCAAGGAATAAGGTTATTGCCATTACCATGGGTGATCCTCTGGGTATTGGCGGAGAAGTTATTGAAAAAGCTTTAAGACGTCCGGATATTCTTCAATCCGGGCGTTTTGTCTTGATTGGTGATGCTGTCCGTTTGAAGAAATGCAGGGGGCCTAGGGTTACCTTGCTAGATGTGCCATATAGCGATCAAGGGCAAGGTTCTTTAAAGTTTTTGGATAAGGCTATTGAATTGATTAAGGGGGGAGTTGTTGATGCGTTGGTGACAGCCCCTTTATCCAAGGAATATGTGAGCCGTTATAGTAAAGGTTTTGTGGGGCATACTGAATATTTAGCTGAAAGCTTTGGGGTTAGGAATTTTGATATGATGTTTGTTGCTGATACAATGCGATTAACTATTGCCACGCGCCACCTGCCCCTGAAAGAAGTTCCGAAAGCTATTAATAAGGAACTTGTTTTTAATAGCATTGCCTTGATGGATAAAACCTTGCGGGAGCAGTTTTCGATTAAACGCCCGCGCATAGCTGTGCTAGGTTTAAACCCTCACGCTGGTGAAGGTGGATTATTAGGCGGTGAAGAACAGAAACATATTATTCCCGCAATTAAGGGAGCTGTTAAGAGAGGTATTAATGCCAGTGGTCCTTATCCAGCAGATACCTTCTTTATAAATTTTGGTCATTCCCGTGCAAGCGGGAATCCAACTAAGAATTTTGATGGTATCATCGCTATGTACCACGACCAAGGTTTAGCGCCGGTTAAGGGAATGTACTTTAAGAACTTGGTTAATTTTACTGCAGGCTTACCCTTTGTGCGTACGTCACCGGTGCATGGCACAGCCTTTGATATTGCGGACAAGAATAAAGCTGATCCGTCCTCGATGATTGCTGCTATTAAACTTGCCGTTCAGTTAGCATGAAAGACAATTACCGCCATAAGAAGAGTTTAGGTCAGAACTTCCTGCATGATCAGCGGATTTTAGAGAAGATTATTACAGCTGCCTCATTGACTAAGGATGATGTGGTAGTCGAGATTGGGCCGGGCCAGGGCGTATTAACCCGCCTGATTGCGCCTCATGTAAAGAAATTGATTTGTGTAGAGGCTGATCGTGATTTAATTGAGCCGTTGCGTGTTGAATTTGCAGGCAGTAACGTAGAAATTATCCACGCAGACTTCTTATCACTGTCATTCCCGAATGTTTTGATCGGGAATCCAGAAAAAATTAAAATCATCGGTAATATTCCCTATTACATCTCAACCCCCATCCTCGAGAAGCTTATTGAGAATAGTGCACACATCAGTCAGGCATTTTTGACCGTGCAATTAGAGTTTGGACAGCGTCTAGCGGCAAAGCCTGGGGCAGAGGGGTGTGGGGCATTATCTTATTTTGCCTCCTATCATGCGGATGTGAAGATGCTGTTTAGAATTAAAAATGCGTGTTTTAAGCCAGCGCCTAAGGTGGATTCATGTTTTGTATCGTTAATGATGCGGGATTTCCCTAATCCGCCTAAGGATCAGGCATTGATGTTTCAATTAATCCGGCAGTCTTTTACTCAGCGGCGCAAAACGATTGGTAATGCTTTGTCAGCCATTGTTGAGAAGGATAAGTTAAATTCGGTTTTGGCTCAATTAAAGATTTCGCCGCAGTCACGGCCGGAAGTGTTAAATTTGAATAATTACGTCGATATATCAAATGCGCTTGTGATATAGTCTTATTAAAGGAGATTCTGAAAATGGAAAAACGGATTTATTATCATGATACCGACGCTGGTGGGGTGGTTTATTATGGCCAGTATTTATGTTATTTAGAAGAGGCGCGCACGGAATTCTTAGAACAGAAGGGCTTGTCGGTTTTAGGACTTAAAGAACGTGGCTTTGTGTATGCGGTGCGGGAGTGTCATGTGGTTTATAAGAGCCCGGCGCGTTATGGGGATAATATTATTTGCACAGCTAATTTAACCAAGATTACAGCGGCTCAAATGCTTTTTGAGCAGACCATTGTTGATAAGAAGGATAATCGGTTAATGGTTAAAGCCGAGGTTTCCCTGGTTTGCTTAACCCCTGATTTTAAACCTGCGGCAATACCCGATGATGTTCGGGATAAATTATTAGGTTAAATTAATGAAATTTTTTACGCCTCAAGAAGCTAATCTTCGCTTGCCCTATATCCGTCAGATTGTCGACGATATTCTAGTTAAGGGTAAGCGCTTGCAAGGCTTTGCGATTATGCCTCATCAAACGTCGGATATCGTGCAGGAAGGGCAGAAGTTGGAAGTAGAGATTAATGCGCTGATGAAGGAATTAGAGGTTATTGGCTGTTATTTTAAAGATTGGAATTTCGAAATCGGTTTGGTTGATTTTCCCGCCATTATCCATGGTAAAGAAGTGCTCTTATGTTGGCGTTCTGATGAACCGGCAGTGGAGTGGTTTCATGGTTTTGAAGACGGATACAGCGGACGTATGCCTATCACCAAGGATCTCGTTATTTCTTAATATATATACTAAATGTGTAAAGAAGGGCTTGTTTAAGAAGCGTATTAATGATAATATTTTGCCTATGTCAATTTCCAAAGAAGACGTTAAATATATTGCGGCGTTAAGCCGTATTCATGTGCCCGAAGATAAGCTGGAGGGGTTTACCAAGAGCTTAAGCGGCATTGTTAAATATGTGGAGCAATTGCAGTCGCTTAATGTGGATAATGTGAAGCCAACCTCCCATGCGGTAGCTATGGGTAATGTGCTGCGCCCCGACGTGATTAAGCCTTCATTAACCAATCAGGAAGCCCTCAAAATTGCCGTTGAAGCCAAGGACGGTTGTTTTAAAGTGCCCTTAGTTATCGAATGAGTTTATACAGTCTCACAGCCCATCAACTATTAGAAACAATTAAATCAGGTAAGGCCAGTCCTCAAGAAGCCTATGAGTCGGTGATTGCCCGCATTAAGGCCGTTGACCCTAAGGTTAAGGCGTATGTGCATCTAGCCGCCCAAGCCCCGGATTTTGGATCCCCGACAAAAGCGTTCGGGGATGACAAATATTTTCCTATTCCCATTGGTTTGAAAGATAATTTAAACGTATTAGGTGAAGAAATTACCTGTGCGTCGCATATTTTAAAGGGATATAGGTCTCCCTATGATGCCGGCGTTGTGACTAAGATTAAACAGAGTGGAGGAAGCATCCTGGGTATTTTAAATCAGGATGAATTTGCCTTTGGTTCATCCTGCGAATCGTCTTGTTATGGGCCAACCTTTAATCCTTGGAATTTACAATGTGTGCCTGGCGGCTCCAGCGGTGGGTCAGCTGCGTCGGTGGCTGCTGATGAAGCGATGTGGGCCTTGGGTTCTGATACTGGTGGTTCCATCCGTCAGCCAGCCGCCTTTTGCGGCATTGTTGGTTTAAAACCCACCTATGGCCGGGTGTCGCGTTATGGTTTAATTGCTTTTGCGTCGAGCTTGGATCAAATCGGGCCTTTCACCAAGGATGTGAGGGATTGTGCCTTACTCATGAATATTATTGCCGGTTATGACGAGCGTGATTCTACGTCCGTGAATACGCCTGTTCCGGATTACACCAAGGCCTTGATTAATGATGTGCGGGGGTTAAAGATTGGTATTCCTAAGGAAGCCTTTGTGGATGGCCTTGATCCAGAGGTTCGTCAAGCGGTGGAAGAGTCTTTGAATGTGTTAAAGAAACTTGGTGCTGAAATTAAAGAGGTGACCTTGCCGCATACGCCGTATGCCGTGGCAACTTATTATATTGTGGCAACAGCTGAAGCATCGTCAAATTTAGCCCGTTTCGACGGGGTGCGTTTTGGTTTGCGTCAACAACCAAATCCTGGCCGCAAGAATGCCCTGCTTGATATGTATGAAGAAACCCGCGCCAAAGGCTTTGGCGATGAAGCTAAACGCCGTATCATGCTTGGCACCTATGCGTTGTCCTCAGGTTACTATGATGCGTATTACCTGCGTGGCCAAAAGGTGCGCACCTTAATTAAGAATGATTTAGATGAAGCGTTTAAAGGTTGTGATGTGATTGTTACGCCAACCTCGCCGACCTTGGCTTTTAAAGTTGGGGAGAAGGTAACGGATCCGTTATCGATGTACCTGTCTGATATTTACACTATCCCGGCGAACTTGGCAGGGATTCCAGCGATCTCAATTCCGTGCGGATTTTCCAAGAGCGGCCTGCCTATTGGCTTACAGCTAATGGGCAAAGCTTTTGACGAAGAAATGTTATTGCGGGTGTCCTATGCGTACGAACAAAACACGCCATGGCATACGAAGAAACCAAATCTATGAGTCAAGAATTCGAAACAGTGATCGGACTTGAAGTCCATCTGCAGTTAAACACCAAGACAAAGATATTCTGTGGTTGCGCTAATGAATTTGGCTGCAAGCCCAATACCAATGTCTGCCCGGTGTGCTTAGGCTTGCCAGGGGCTTTGCCCGTCTTGAATCATCAGGTTTTATTAAGCGGGATTAAGGTGGGGTTAGCCTTAAATTCACAAATTAATTCCTTCGTGAAATTTGATCGTAAAAATTATTACTATCCTGATTCGCCTAAGGGTTATCAGATTTCTCAATTTGATTTTCCCGTCGCACATAAAGGTTTCTTGGATATTAAGATTGATGGTAAAACGAAACGCATTGGCATTACTCGCGCGCATTTAGAAGAGGATGCGGGTAAGTTGATGCACGACAATACGAGCAATTGTTCATTAGTTGATTTTAACCGCACTGGCACACCGCTGATTGAAATTGTAACCGAGCCGGATATGCGTTCATCACAAGAGGCGTATGAATATTTAACAGCGCTTAAATTAACCTTGCAGTATTTGGGTGTGTCAGATTGCGACATGGAAAAGGGTTCTTTGCGTTGCGATGCAAATATTTCTATTCGTCCTAAAGGTGAGGTAAAATTTGGTACCAAGACTGAATTAAAGAATATGAATTCTTTTTCTGCGGTTAAGAAAGCCTTGGAATATGAAATTGCCCGTCACACCCAGGTGATCCTTTCCGGGGGAAAGATTGTCCAGGAAACCTTGTTATGGAATGACGAGAAGGCCATGACCATCACCATGCGTTCCAAGGAACAGGCGCATGATTACCGGTATTTCCCAGATCCGGATTTAGTGCCATTTACGATTGAGTCAATGGTTATTGATCAAGTGCGTGCCGAGTTGCCGGAATTGCCTCAGGCCAAGGTCTTGCGTTTTATTAGTGCCTATGGGCTTTCTGATTATGATGCCAATATCCTGGCCGCAGATAAGGCAATTGCTGATTTCTTTGAGTCAGCGGTTAAGGAATATAATCAGCCAAAGAAAATTGCCAATTGGCTGGCTGGGCCCTTATTAAAAGAAATCAATGACCGTAAATTAAATATCAATGATTTAACCCTAACCCCTCAGGCCTTGGTAGAATTAATTGCTAAGGTGGAAGATGGTGTGATTAGTAATTTAGTCGGCAAGGATGTTTTGACGCTCATGTTAAGTGAAGGCAAGGGTGCTGACCAGATTATCAATGAAAAGGGGTTGGCGCAGGTTTCCGATGATGGGGCGCTGATGGCTATTATTGATGAGGTGATTGCTCAAAATCCGGCCGTGGTTGAACAGATTAAAAGCGGTAAGCCGGCGGCCGCAGGATTTTTGGTGGGGCAGGCGATGAAGAAATCTGGCGGTAAAGCGAATCCTAAGAAATTAAATGAAATGATAACCGGGAGGATCACCAATGCTTAAAAAGAATCTGGTGATTGGCGTTGTTTTTCTTTTTTTATTGTCGGTGTCAACGATTGCAATATCCCAAGTTGTTAATAAGGCTGAAAAGGGAGTTGCTGATAAGAAAGAGAAGAAGGATGGTAAGGATGACCTATATTCTAAGGTTGAATTATTTTCTTATGCCTTAACAACTATCCAGTCGGAATATGTGGATGAGAAGACGCCTAAGGATTTGATTTATGGTTCGCTTAAAGGGATGTTATCCTCGCTTGACCCGCACAGCCAATTTTTAAACCCGGAAGATTACGCTGATTTAAAAACAGAGACGCAAGGGCGGTTTGGCGGTTTGGGCATTGAGATTACTATTAAGGATAGTTTATTAACGATTATTACGCCCATTGAAGATACGCCGGCCTGGCGTGCTGGTTTAAAGGCGGGTGATCGGATTGTTAAGATTGAAAAAGATTTGACGCGGGATTTAAGTTTAGATGACGCGGTTAAGAAATTGCGTGGAGAACCGGGCACAACGGTGAATATTACTATTTTACGTGAGGGGGAAGGGCTGATTAAAGAATTTGCCATTACCCGTGAGGTTATTCATGTTGTTGATGTTAAAGATGTGCATATTGTAGATGATCATATTGGGTATATTCGCTTAACGGAATTCCGTGAAGATTCCTATAAGGAGTTTCATAAGGGATTATTGAAGTTAAAAGAATTAGGTGCTGATTCCTTGATTGTTGATTTGCGTAATAATCCCGGCGGGTTGCTTAATGTCGCAATAAAGATTTGCGATGATTTTTTACCACTTGGGAAAACAATTGTTTCTACAAAAGGCAGGCATTCTAATCAGGATGCGGTAACAAAATCATCTAATACAAATGGTGAATTCCTGCAGTGGCCAATGGCTATTCTTATTAATGAGGGGTCGGCATCGGCCAGTGAGATTTTTGCCGGTGCGATGAAGGATAATAAGCGGGCTGTAACGGTAGGGGCTAAATCTTTTGGTAAGGGATCGGTGCAGTCAGTGATCCCCTTGCCAGATGGTTCGGGCTTGCGTTTGACTACCGCTAAATATTTTACCCCCTCGGGTGAATGTATTCATGGTGTTGGGATAACGCCGGATGTGGTGGTTGAGCGTGTTTATCCAAAAGAAGAGAAAGATACGGAAAAGGATAAGAAAGATAAGAAGGACTTGGATCAAATATTTGCTGACGTGCAAGAAAAGGTTGAGGAAGGTCTTCCGGTGAGTGAAGAAAAAAAGAAGGAAGAGCAATTAAAGAAAAAAGACGCGGCAGACAATCAATTGCAAAGTGCTGTTAATGTCATCAAGGGGATTAGGGTTTATCGGAATTTTGGTAATCCTTGAGTAAATTATGGTACGCAAAGCAAAAGGGCCGGTAAAGGGCAGAAATAAGAATGAAATGCAGGTGGCAGGGGTTATTATTGCCTTATTTGCTGTCGCTGTCCTTTTATTTATGTTTTTTAATAATAAAGAAGCAAGTGCGCCGACCAAGACTCCGCTAAAGTCTCTTAAAACTGTTAAGGCTCAGCCTCAAGTTCAACCGCAGCCAATTAAGCCATATAAGCCCAAGGTCTTTCCTGCGGCTGTTGTGAGTACACCTAAAGCTGGGCTGCCTGTCAAAAAGCCTGTCGCTGGTTCAGCGGGTAAGATTGCTTTTGTACTGGATGACTGGGGCGGGAGTATGCGTAATTGTAAATATTTAAAGGAAATCCCGGATTCATTGGCTATTGCTATTCTTCCTGGGCTAAAGAATACGGATAATATTGCCAAATGTGCCAGCCTTAACAATAAGGTGTTGATGCTGCACTTGCCAATGGAGGCGATGAATAATAAGGATCCGTACCCAACTGATTATATTATTAGGACAGATATGAAGCCGGCGAAGGTTGATAAAATCCTAAGTGGTTATTTGCAAAAAATGCCGTGGGTTGAGGGGGTTAATAATCATATGGGTTCAAAGGCGACATCTGATCCAGCCTTGATGACGGTTATTTTAAAACGCCTAAAGAAAAAAGGGATGTTCTTTTTAGACAGCATGACAGCGCATCGTTCGGTATGTGCGCCTATCGCAGCTAAGTTAAATCTCCCATTTGTCGAGCGTGATGTTTTTCTGGATAACGTGAATACGCGTGAAGCGATTCTGAAGCAAATAACAGAGCTTGCCATGAAGGCGCGTGCAAATGGTTCTGCTATTGCCATTGGGCATGACCGTGAACTAACTCTTCGCATTTTAAAAGAACAAATTCCTCTCCTAAAGGAACAGGGTTTTGAGATTGTTAATGTTAAGTCCCTGTTAAAGTAATAATGAAAATCTTGGGCATTGAAAGTTCTTGTGATGAAACTGCAGCTGCCGTTGTTGTTAATGGCGTTGAAGTTCGTTCCAATGTGATAGCGTCTTCTCTTAAAGACCATCAGGCCTTTGGCGGTATCATTCCTGAGATTGCTTCCCGTCGTCAAATTGAATTTATTTCTTGGGTTGTTGGCGAGTCCTTGGTTAAGGCTAATATGGCGTTAAAGGATATTGATGTTATTGCTGTGACAAAATCACCAGGATTGCTTGGCTCCTTGCTAGTGGGTTTGTCTTTTGCCAGGGCATTAGCCCGTGCGACGAATAAGCCATTGATTGAGGTTGATCACATCAAGGCTCATTTGTATGCGTGTTTTTTGCGTTTAGGTGAGCATTCATATTGTCCGTTGAAATCGCTTCCAGCTGTTGGTTTGGTTGTTTCTGGTGGCCATACAAGTTTATATGCTTTTGAAGATTTTAAGAGTTTTAAGGTTTTAGGCAGTACCCGGGATGATGCGGCGGGGGAGGCTTTTGATAAAGTGGCGCGTATTTTGGATTTAGGTTATCCCGGCGGCCCTGTGATTGACCGTTTAGCCAAAGAAGGCGTGAATAGCGAGATCGAATTTCCGCAAGCCTTGCTTAAGGGGAGTTATGATTTTTCATTCAGCGGTGTTAAGACATCTGTTTTGTATTATAAGCAGAAGCATGAGCAGGAAAGTAGTTTTTCCAAGGCTAAGGTTGCCTATGCGTTCCAATCCAGTGTAGTTAAGGTCTTGGTTACTAAAGCTTTGGAGGCTTGCCGTCGGAGAAAGGTCTCAACACTGGTGGTAGGCGGCGGGGTCGCGGCTAATTCAGCGTTGCGTTTATTGTTGCAAGAACAGGCGCTTAAAGTAGGGGTTAAGGTGTATTTCCCTCCAATGGCTCTTTGTTTGGATAATGCGGCGATGATTGCTGGGCTTGGTTTTCATTGGCGCCGTTGACGGAAAGCCGTTATTTTGTTATAAAGAAGGTATTCCCGCTTAACATTTAACAGGAGGTCAGCATGGCCTTTAATCGTAAAGAAATCAAAGAAGCTCCTGAAGAAAAAGTTATTGAAATTAATGCGCAGATGGAT
>JACCDV010923902.1_pt1 | contig 17335 bp, 14 predicted proteins | sample 7446131 | NCBI WGS metagenome assembly JACCDV01 (sample SAMN15323448, study PRJNA562643) | freshwater metagenome | isolation source: river surface water | place: USA:Blue River Watershed | collected 2017-08-17 | reverse complement strand
GAGGATGATTCAAACGAGGATGATTCAAACGAGGATGATTCAAACGCGGCTGATTCAAACGCGGCTGATTCAAACAATGACTCTCAAGAAACGACTTTTTATATTGACTTTGACAGAGATGGCTATGGGCTCGATGATAGCTCTCAAAGTATAATTATAGTCTCATCACAGACAAGCATTTCAGGGTATAGCATAAATAAAACAGACTGTGACGACAGCGATCCAAATGTTGGATCTGACGTTCTCTGGTACCCAGATGCAGATTCAGATGGCTTTGGAGCTAGTTCAGGAGAAAAAAATCAATGTACAGATCCTTCAGGTGGGAGCCTAAACTACGTTTCCAACAATATCGATAGTGACGATACTACACCCTCAAAATTAGGGAATTATACAGAGTCTGATGATGAGGTTTACAAAACGTCCTTTGATAGTAATGCACCTGATTCTTTTCACTGTGTCAATAACTATGAAGCTATGACTGTTATTACATATAATCATGCTTCAGGTAAAAATAAGACAAATCAAGAAGAAGTCGCAGTTGGCTGCAGGGGCTATGGAAGCTTAGGATCTGACTTCGGGGATCTCGCTACCATTGAAGCTAGTGCTGAAAAAAATAAATGTGCCTGGACTGCTTGGGATAGAAAGAGAGAATCCTGCAACAGTAGTTCTGGTTCTTGTAAATATAATGGAACAGCACCACCGCTTGATTTAGACCTTACACCAGCCACAGACTATTCTAAGGCAACGATCGCTCTTTGTGCTGATAGCGAGGTTATGGCTGGCATTAGATACTACGCATCTGATAGCACCTATCCAGGAACAAATGCGGAATACATCAGCATTTTGTGTTGCGAGACTCGATCAGAAGCTGGCCTGGAAAGCTGCACATGGGGATCTACAGACTCTACAGAGACTAAAGATCCAATTCAATGGAGTTTTTATAAAACGTCTACAGGTACAAGTTTAACCACCAGTGCTAAACAGCACACAGCTGGAAATTATTATCGCTGTCCCAAAAATAACGCAATGCAGGGAATCGCTTTTACCCATGACTATGGTGCTAATGACACCTACCAAGAATGGGTCAATATCAAGTGTTGTAGTATTTATCAGGCACTTTAAGACTCTTTTTAAAATCTTTTGAAGCTCAGCTTTTCTTTAAGAGGGTGTCCAAAAAAAGGCGGAGGCTGAGTGTTATAAATTAAAAAAACTAACTATTCTTTCAAACTCTGATGGCGAAAAATAAGAGATCTCTATTTTTCCTCTCCCACCCGCCCCCAAAAGACGGACCTTTGTTTTTAACTTCTGACGTAATCGGTCTGCTAGATACTCAATGTTTGGGTCCTCTGGCACCCCTTTTGTTATTAGAGAGCCCCCATCAGAAGAAGCTGTTTCTCCATGCTTTAGAAGCCTACGACAAAGGGCTTCTGTTTGTCTTACGCTAAGCCCCTTTTTACAAACCAAGTTATGAGCCTCTTTTAAACGCAAAGGGCTTGCCTTAAGAGAAAGAAGAGCTCTCGCATGCCCCATAGACACTTCTCCCTTATCAAGACTCTCTTGCACACCCTCAGGAAGAGAAAGAAGCCGCAAAAAATTGGTTATTTTACTTCGATCCACCCCTAGCTCTTCTGCGCACCTTTCATGGGTATAACCAAACTCCTGGATAAGCTCTTCATAGGCCCTGGCCTCTTCCAAAACACGCAAATTCCTTCTTTGAATATTTTCCACAAGAGCTGCTCTTTTAGAGTCTTTTTGGCTAAAATCCTTAATAAGGACGGGGACTGTAGGCAAGCCTAACTTTTTTGCAGCGCGGAGACGTCGCTCGCCTGCAACAAGTGGGTAAAATCCATCATTATTTAAAGGGAGTACAACAAGAGGCTGAAGAAAGCCATCGCGCTGCAGGCTTAGAGAGAGCTCTTCTATGCCGCTAGAATCAAAGGACTTTCTTGGCTGGTTTTTGTTTGGTAGCACTTTCTCAATTTCAACCTCTTTCAAAACAAGCCCCTTTTCCTTTTCTCCCTCCTTGGAATGGAGAGGAAGAATTGCTGTCTTTAAATTGGTACTTTCATTATCAAAAAAATCTGCCACAAAAAACCTCCACACAAAAATTGTTTCACGTGGAACAGTTTAGCTTTTCTTGTTTTTTTTACTATGAAAAAGAAAAATGTTCTAAGAAGGCCATTTTCCTTAACATGTTTTTTCTTTTAACTATAAAAAAGTTTTTTTAGAAAAAACATCTTTACATAGAAAAAAACAAAACTTTGCAACTTTTACTAAAATAATAAGAAAACAATAATTTTTTTATTGAACAAAGAAAAAAGGAAGAAAGGGAAACCTTTTTATTAAAAAAAAAATTTTAATAAAAAGAAAAAAAAAGAGCGTTTGTTTCACGTGGAACAAACGCTCTTTTTTTGAGGAGGGGGTTCTAGGTCTATTAGCTAACAAGCTTCCACGCAACCGCAAACGCAAGAAGAGCTTGGAACTCCATAAAAACAAGAGACAAAATCATAGGAACGAAAACATCTCCTTTTGCAGAAGGGTTTCTAGCGATCCCCTCAAGCGCGGCACTTGCTGCTCGGCCTTGTGCAGTAGCAGCACCAGCAGCACCAACAGCAATCGCAATACCAGCACTAATCTCAGCAAGCGCAAGAGCTCCGCTGCCTTCTCCAGAAGCAAAAGCTACTGAACTAGCAAAAAAAAGAACACTTGAAGCAACAGCTTTGTACATAAAAGACCTCATAAAAACTCCTTATAAAACATTAAATAAGTTTAGTGATCATGCGAAACAGCCATACTTATATATATCCCTGTGAGAAGCGTAAAGACAAAGCTTTGAACACAAGCCACAAGAAGACCAAAAAACATCAAAAACACAGGAACCAGTAGCGGAACAAGGCCACTAAAAACAGATAAGATCAAATGATCACCAAAGATATTAGCTGTCAGACGAAAGGCGAGCGAAAGAGGCCTTGCACAATGACTTACAAGCTCTAAGCAAATAAAAAGTGGGGCCATTAAAATAAAAGGTCCCATAAACTGTTTTGCATACCCTATGCCATGCTCTTTAACCCCAGCCCAGTTGTAAGAAAGAAAAACGAGAAGACCAAGCGATAGGTTCATTGAAAAGTTCCCTGTGCTTGGCGAGAAACCAGGCACAAGACCAGACACATTGCTCAAAAAAACGGAAAAAAATAGCGTTGAAAGAAGCGGAAGAAACTTTACAAAACCGTCCCCGCATGTGTCTTTTGTTATGCCGTAGAGAAAATCAAGACACAAATCAAGCGCTGTAAAAAGGCTCATCCTGTTCTTGGGTTGCAAGCTCCTTGTGGCAACAAAAACACGCGCTTTCTTCCTATAAAAAAAACCAAGAATAAATAAAAACGGAACACTCAAAACCGCAGAAAACGCAGGCAAAAAAGCAACATCAATATGTAATGCGTTTGCTAAAAAATGGTAACCATCAAAAGTGGCGCCTCCCCCAGAGCCAAAAGCAAGAGATGAAAGGCCGCTAAAAAGAAAAAAGAAAAAACAGAGATTCACCAAGAAGTCTCCCCTACTTAAAATGCTAGCTTGAACGATGAGCAGCCAAAAGAAGGCAATTAAATAAGACGAAGCTTAACAAAGCACCAAGAAAAAAGTCAACTAAAGAGAGTGACTCCTCATCCAAAAAAAATAAAAACACACAAAAGAAGAAAATTTTTAGAAGAAGAAAAAACGCTCCCAAAAAACGCAAAAAAGAGCTTACAGAGAAAAAACTAATATAACTCAAAAAAAAGAGAACAAACGCCTGAAAGCTAAACAAAACAAAACCCGCTAACAACTCTTGCCTCTCTGCTTTCTTCAAAAAAGAGGGCCCTACTTTCTGCCCTTCTCTGTCTTTGCTAGATGCCAAAGCACCTTATAGTAAACAAAACCACTAACAACAAGCGCAAAAGGAAGAAAAAAAGCCTCAAAAGCGCAAAGTCCCTCGCTAGAACCTAAGCACCCTTTAGAGACCTCAAAAGCCCCTAAAAAAAGAAAAAGAACTTGCGCATTAGCACCCATGATATAAGCAACAGCTTTCCACGAGGAATTCATCATCTCTCCTTAAAACACTCCGCTCTCTCAAAAAAAAGAGAAGAGATAAATTTAGATCTATTTGCCAGTGGAAAAGAAAGGGGCCCTATGGTATCTTTTGCACCAAAGAAACAAGACGGGTAAAGATACTAGCGCCAAAGAAAAAAGCCTCTTCTTTCTGTCTTTTGTTTCACCCAGCAAAACTATCAAGGTAATAAACAAACCCTTATGAAACCTCTTTTTCCACCTTTTGAAAAACAAGACGAGGCTACTTTATCGGCTTCGGAGCAAGAAAAAAAAAATGAACCCTCCCGCAGTCCAGCGTCTCTACTCGAAGCCAATTTTAGCAGTTGGATTCTTATTCAAGAATCTCTAAAAAAAGAGCTTCCTGAAAAAGACTATACAAATCTCGTGGAAAATTTATCCATTTACTCCGAGTCTCCAGATAAATTAGAGCTCACTGCAAAAACCGATGCTTTTTTTGAAAAGGCTCAAAAGGATTTATGTCCTCTCATAACAACCTGTAAAGACTCCCTCGGTCTTGAGTGCTTGTCTTTAGAGATTCTTCCTCCACTATTCCTACCACCTTCTTCGGAAGAAACAGACAAAAAGGAGAAGAGAGGCCCAAAAGGAAAAAATACAGGCATTTTTTCAAAAAAACTAAGCCGTTTTTCTAAACTAAACCCAAAATACACTTTTGAAACCTTCGTCCGGGGCCCGAGTAACCAATTTGCCCTTGCTGCGTGTCAGAGTGTTGCAGAAAACCCTGGTATAAATTACAACCCACTTTTTCTTTATGGGTCTACAGGGCTTGGTAAAACCCATCTTTTACACGCTGTTGGGAACTATGTTCAAAAAAGAAATAAAGACAAAATAGTGACCTATATCAGCAGTGAACAATTCATGAATGAAATGATCTACTGTATCCGCCATAATAAAATGTGGGATTTTAGACAAAAATACAGACATTGTGATGTTTTTATGGTGGACGATATTCAATTTATCTCAGGCAACAAATCAGCGACCCAAGAAGAGTTTTTCCATACCTTCAACACTCTTCATGAGTCAAAAAAACAAATTATTGTCACTTCCGACCTTTTTCCTCAGGAAATTCCTGATATAGAAGAACGGCTGAAGAACCGTTTTCAGTGGGGGTTGGTTGCTGATATTCAACCGCCAGATGTAGAGCACCGTATTGCCATTCTTATGAACAAAGCTGAAAAACTAGGCGTTTGTTTGGTGTCCGATGTGGCAGATTATATTGCCACTCACGCCAAAAGAAATATAAGGGAGCTAGAAGGAGCTCTTCATAGAATTGTTGCTTTTGCCGCTTTACAAGGGCGGCCTATTGATAAGCACCTTGCCTCTGAGACTTTCCAAGGAATACTCTCTACTGCCCCTAAAAAACCAGAAGTTTCCTTAGTGCAAAAAACTGTGGCTGATTACTTTAAAATTAAACCGTCAGAACTTCGCTCAAAGAAAAGAAAAAGGACAATCACCATCCCGCGACAAATTGCTATGTATCTAGCAAGAACTGTCACAAATAGCTCTTACCCTGATCTTGGCATTCAGTTTGGAGGAAAGGACCACACAACCATCATTCATGCTGTAAAAAGAATTGCCAAACAACAAGAAAGCGACCCAGACCTGCGTGGACACATTGACTCAATAAAACAACAGCTGGACCAACTATGTTAACTTTTACTCAAAGGAAAGCACAATCAAATGCAGGAAAACACCCTGTGGATAAGCTGTGGATAACCCCTGGTTTTTCTGTGGATAACCCTGTGGATAAGCTGTGGGTAAGCTGTGTATTACTTTGGATAAAAAAGTTATCCACAAGTAAGTTCACAAAGCATCCACAGGGTTATCCACAGGGTTATCCACAGGGTAAATGGTCGATATCCTCTGTTATATCAAGGGATTTTAGTTTGAGTGGGGTGAAAAAAAGGGGCCCACTACTACAACTATTTATATATATAAACTAATTATTTAATAAGAAGAGAAATAGAGAAATGAAAGTTGTCTTGCACAAAAATGTTCTTCTCGGATTAGTGAAAAAAGTACAAGGAGCTCTCAGCGAAAAAGCGCTTGCTCACATCGCGATAAAGACAGAAAATAATGAGATTACAATATTTGCAGCAGATCGCATTATGGCTATTTATGCTCATGGCCAAGCGAGTACACATAAAAAGGGCGAAGCCTTTGTTATGGCAAAGCTTTTTTCAGACATTGCAAGAGAGCTTCCCGAGGAAGAAATCACCCTAGAAACAAACAACTCTTTTCTAAAAATAGAAGCTCACGGAGGGTCTAATTTTTTAATGAAGCTCCCCCTCCTTGGTGGCCTTAAATGGCCTGAGCCTCTAGAAATAGAAAAGGCATCGCAAACTGTTCATCTTCCCACAGAGAAACTTTCCTATATGCTTGAGCAAGCAGGTTTTTGTATCGTTCAAGAATCTCCTAGAAACTATGGCTCTGTAGGCTTTTTACATAAAATAAACCCAAAAGAACTCCGTTTAGTTGGTACAGATGGTTTTAGACTGTCTTACTGTACCCTTTCTATCGAGGGGTTACCGGAGGATTTTTTAAATAAAGGTATCAGCCTATCAAAACGAGCTTTAAATGAACTGTTGAAGCTTTGTTATGAGGGGCAAGAGTTTGTTTCTTTTTCTTTAGTTGAAGGAGGGACAAAGGCCTTAGCAGAAGTGAGCGGGTGTCAGGTTTGTCTATTAGTTTCCGCAGTGAAGTACCCAAATTATCGCAGCGTACTCCCCAAAAAATTAACAAAGAGAATAACGGTTCCGCGCTCTGTTGTACAGGCTATGGCTCGAAGACTACTACTTGCAGCAGATAAGACTCGAGCATTGCTACTAAGTTTCTCTAATGAAAATTTAAAACTAAGCTCACGAACAATTGGGAGCACAGAAGGTCATGAAAATATAGAGATAAAAGGATATACTGGAGGCTCCTGTGAACTGGTCTTAAATGGAAAGTTTTTAACAGAAATTTTCGCAACAGCAGCATGTGACGACTTGATTATTTCTTTTTCTTCTGCAGACAATGCGGTTTCTTTTTCTGCAGCTTCAGAGCCGCAAGGGTGTCTTTCTGAACACATCCTTGTGCCGATTCGTGAATCAAAGTCAGAGTAGTCATAAAGTTTGCATAAAATCACAGTTCTTTGGCGCTTAATGTAACTGAAAATAAGAAGAGCAGGAATTTTTCAAAAAACTCTTCTACTGGAAAGACAAAATGGAAATAAAAACAAAACCCGAAGGAAGTGAGTATTCAGCTGAAAACATCAAAGTTCTTGAAGGTTTAGAAGCTGTTAGAAAGCGCCCTGGGATGTATATAGGGTCTACCTCGCTCGAGGGGTTGCACCATTTAGTTTTTGAGATTGTGGATAATTCTGTGGATGAGGCAATGGCAGGCTACTGTCGTGAGATCCATGTAACCCTGTCTCTTGACGGCTCAGTGACGGTTTCTGATGACGGAAGAGGAATCCCTGTTGCTCTTCACCCCCAAAAAGGAAAGTCTGCTCTAGAGGTCGTTATGACTGTTCTACACGCAGGTGGAAAATTTGATGACAAAGCCTTTTCTTTTTCTGGGGGACTTCATGGAGTGGGGGCTTCTGTTGTCAACGCACTTTCAGATTGGACAAAGGTCGAGGTTCGTAAAGAAGGAAAAGTTTACGCACAATCCTATAAGCGAGGGGTCCCTGACGAGGATGTTCAAGTTGTTGGAACAACAGAGGGCACTGGAACAACAACAAGCTTTAAGCCAGATGGAACTATTTTTTCAGAAACTAAATTTTCTTTTGAATTTCTACAAAAAAGATTTAGAGAAATGGCCTTTCTCAACAAAGGGATCAAAATAAATCTTTTTGAAGAAGCCACAGACAAAAGGGTCACCTTTTGTTTTGACGGGGGCCTTAAATCTTTTTGCGATTATCTAAATCTAGGAAAAAACATTCTTCATGCTGATCCGATTGTGATCGAGGCCACAGCTGAAAAAAATGGGAAGTTAGATTCTCAACTAGAGTGTGTTTTGCAGTGGACCGATGCTTACCAAGAGAACATTCATAGTTATGTGAATAATATTAACACTGTGGAAGGGGGGGCTCACCTCACAGCGCTTAAAACAGCGCTAACGCGTGTTGTTAATCAGTTTTCTGAGCAAGCAAAGCTTACGAAAGGCTTAGGTGGGAGCCTTTCAGGCGAGGATATTAGAGAAGGCCTCAGCGCTATTATTGCAGTTCGCATTAAAAACCCTGAATTCCAAGGGCAAACCAAAACAAAACTTGGAAACCCAGAGGTTCGCACTTGGGTTGAGCAAGTAATTAACGAGAAACTCACAGACTTTTTTAATGAAAATCCTGATGTTCTTAGAAAAGTCGTTATGAAAATGGTCGATGCTGCAAGGGCTCGTATTGCTGCGAAGAAAGCAAGAGACCTGACAAGGCGAAAAGGAGCCCTTGATTTTGCGGGCCTTCCAGGGAAAATGGCTGATTGCCAAGAAAAAAACCCGGAACTTTGTGAGCTTTTTCTTGTTGAGGGAGACTCTGCAGGAGGGTCTGCGAAACAAGCAAGAGAACGAGCAACACAGGCTGTTTTGCCTCTTAGGGGAAAAATTCTTAATGTGGAAAAAGCCAGGTTTGACAAAATGCTCTCTTCTCAAGAGATCAAGCTGCTTATCAAAGCTCTTGGAACAGGGATTGGTAAAGACGACTTCGATGTGAGCAAAATCCGCTATCATAAAATTATTTTAATGACAGATGCAGATGTTGATGGAGCACATATCAGAACTCTTCTTCTAACTTTTTTCTTTAGACAAATGCCAGAAATTATAGAAAAAGGATATTTGTACATAGCACAGCCACCTCTTTATAAGTTTTCCAAAGGGAAAACAGCAAAGTATCTAAAAGATAATGCTGCTTTGTTTGAGTTTTTAAGCTCTGTTGGTCTCAAAACTCTTGATGTTAAAGATGCTGATGACAAACTTCTTGATGAGGTTCTTGTGAAAGGGCTTTTTACAAGATACTCGCGTTTTGAGCGTCTCATGGGCTATTTAGCAAGAAAGTATACAAAAGATGTTGTTCAATTTTTTGTAGAGCTAGAGCCTTTTACAGGGGAGGCTCTAAAGCTTGAAGAAGACGCAAAACGTTTAGCAGAAGAAATTAAAAAACATTTTGAAGAACAGGTGTCAGTCACTCTCGTTTATGACAAAGAGCACTCAGACTATAAGCTCCTTGTGGAGTCAAGACTTCAAAATGCGCACAAGACCTTTGACATAACAAGAGGTTTTTTTGTTCTACCTGAGTTGCTAGAACTTAGGAAAATTAACAAACAACTTCTAGAGCAAGCAAAGCCTAGTTTTTCTTTATTTAAAAAGGGTTCAGAAGTTCTTGAGAAAACAGCAAAAAACTTTGAAGAGCTTAAAAATTCGATTGTAGAGGAAGGACGCAAAGGAGCTTACATTCAAAGATATAAAGGTCTAGGAGAGATGAACCCTGATCAACTTGAAGAGACAACGATGCACAGACAACACAGAACTCTTCTTCGTGTGAGTGTTGGTGACGCTATTGAGGCAGACCGGTTGTTTAGCACTTTAATGGGAGATGATGTGGAGCCTAGAAGAATTTTTATTCAAACCCATGCTTTAAGTGTTGGTCAGCTGGATATTTAAAGAAAAAGAACAAAAAAAGAGAGGTTTCCTCTTTGTTTTTTAGATTTAGTTAGGACTAAAGGTAAATGAGTTTCGAAGAAAACAACGAAAATGTCAGCATAGAGAAGGAAATTAGCTCTTCATTCCTCGAGTATTCGATGAGTGTCATTGTGTCAAGAGCTTTGCCCGATGTGCGAGACGGTTTAAAACCTGTGCACAGAAGAATTCTTTACGGAATGTCTGAGCTAAAGAATTATTTTAATAAGCCTTATCTCAAGTCAGCACGTATTGTTGGGGACGTCATGGGTAAGTATCATCCCCATGGAGATAGTGCTATCTATGATGCTCTTGTGAGAATGGCTCAAAGCTTTTCTTTGCGACACCCTCTTGTAGATGGTCAAGGAAACTTTGGATCTATCGATGGAGATAGTGCTGCTGCTATGCGTTACACGGAGTCTCGGATGAGAGAACTGTGTAATTATCTTCTAGAAGATTTGGATAAAGACACTGTTGATTTTGTACCTAACTACGATAACAAAGATCTTGAGCCCTCTGTACTTCCTGCTCAATTTCCACAGCTACTTGTAAACGGAGCCTCTGGGATTGCTGTGGGGATGGCAACAAACATTCCTCCTCACAACCTTGGTGAGGTTCTAGATGCTGTTTTAGCTTATATCGAAAATCCAGAAATCACTGTGCTTGAGCTTATGGCTTATATAAAGGCCCCTGATTTTCCAACAGGAGCTGAAATTCACGGCACAAAAGGTATTTTTGAAGCCTACTCAACAGGTCGAGGAAGCCTTATGATGCGAGCTAAAGCTGGCATCGAAGAGCGAGGAGGGAGACAGTATGTTGTCGTCACAGAGCTTCCTTTCCAAGTTAATAAAGCTCGACTGATTGAGCGAATTGCAGATCTTGTAAGAGATAAAAAGATTGAAGGGATTTCAGATATCCGAGATGAGTCTAAAGATGACATTAGAATTGTGATCCAAGTCAAAAAAGGAGAAAACGGAGAAGTTCTTCTGAACAACCTTTACAAGCAAACACAACTTCAATGTTCTTTTGGCATGAACTTTGTTGCTATTGTAAGAGGTGAGCCAAAGCAACTTTCGTTGAAGAGCTTCATCAAGGAATTTTATTCACACAGAAGAGAAGTCATCCTTAGAAGAACAACGTTCCTTTTAAGAAAAGCCCAAGAAAAAGCCCACCTTCTTCTTGGTTTGAAAATAGCTGTTGAGCATGCTGATTCCGTTGTAGATCTAATTCGAAAAGCTTCTGACACAAATGAAGCAAGAGAGCAGCTTATAGCTCGTTTTGCTTTGTCTGATGTTCAAGCGAGAGCTATTCTTGATATGAAGCTTGCTCGTTTAACCGGGCTTGAGAGAGAAAAAATTGTTAAAGAACATGAAGAAATTTTAATTGAAATAGCCGATTTAGAAGATATTTTAAGGGTTTCTGCAAGGGTGACAAATCTTATTATAGAAGAAATAAAACTTCTAAAAGAAAAATTTGCAGAAAGAAGACTTACAGAGGTTTTTGCAAGTGACGCAGACGATTTTACTTCTGAAAGCTTAATTGACGATGAAGAAGTTGCAGTAACTGTGACAGAAAAAGGGTACGTAAAACGCACAGCAATGGCTGAAATAGTAGCTCAAAAGCGAGGTGGAAAAGGCAAAAGTGGAATGTTGACCAAAGATGAAGACTTTGTACAAAATGTCTTCATGACGACAAATCACAAGTCCCTTCTTTGTTTCACTAACTCTGGACGGGTTTATAACCTTAAGGTGTACCAGATTCCTGAAGCAGCTCTTCGCTCAAAAGGAAAACATTTTGCTAACCTTATTAGTCTTGAAAAAGACGAGAGAGTAGTCTCTGTTCTTTCTGTCCCAGAGTTTATAGAAGAGTCTTTTGTAGTGTCTGTGACAAAAAAAGGGTTTATTAAAAAAACAGATTTGATGGCTTATTCTAATGTGAGAACAAACGGGATCATTGGCCTTAAGCTTGATGATGGAGATTCTCTTATCACCTGTAAGCTTTGTTCTGAAGGGGAAGACCTCTTTATGGCAACTCACCTTGGAAAAGCTATTCGTTTTAGTGAGGAGGAGGTTCGTCCTGTTGGTCGCGCTTCCCGCGGGGTCCGTGGGATCCGTTTTAGTTCGAAAACAGATTTTGTTGTTGGGCTAGAGGTTCTTTCAAAAGCTGGAGAAGGGACTATTCTTTCTGTTTGTGAAAAAGGCTATGGTAAGAGAACCCCTCTTTCTGAGTATAGAAAGCAAAGTAGGGGTGGAAAAGGTATTTACACAATCAAAGTCACAGAAAGAAATGGTGGAGTTGTTGGAATTGCTCAGGTGCAAGAGCAAGATCATGTGATGGTCATGACGTCTCAAGGTAAGCTTGTGCGTTTTGCTGTGAAGGATCTTGGGATTATTGGGCGAATGACTCAAGGGGTTCGGTTGATTTCTGTGTCTGAAGGAGAAAAACTCATTTCTCTAGGAAAAGTTGCAGTGGATGAGGTTCAAGGGGAAGAAGTTGCGATTCAGGAGATTCAATCTGTAGAGGAGAGTTAAGCCTTGTCTCAGATTTTCCAAGAGATCAAAACAGTTTTAGAAGAAGAAAAGAAAAAAGGAACATTCACACACTATGGTTTTTCTTGCGGTTCTTTTTCCCAAGAGAAACCAAGGTTTGCTCTTTTTTCTAGTAACAAAGAAACTATTTTTGATTTGGCAAGTTTGACAAAAGTTTTTGTGACAAGTGCCCTTTTTTTGGAAGAATTTCATAAGGGACTGGCTTCTCAAAAAATGACTGTGAGAGAGTATTTGGAGGGATATAGTGAGGGGCTTAGAGAGGAGCTAAAAGAGCTTTTACTTGGAGACCTGCTGTCACACACCTCTGGTCTTCCTGCCTGGTTTAATTTTTGGACGCAAGTTGATGAAAGTTCTTTAAATACAACACGATCAGAGCTCATTAGACGCTTAAATGAGGCATCGAGAAAGCTTGAAAAAGATCAAGGTTTTCTTTATAGCGATGTTGGATATATTCTTCTTGGGCTTTGTTTAGAGCTAAAGCACAAGAAAAGCTTAAAAGAGCTGTTCTATATTTTTTGCCAAGAAAAATTAGGATTTTGCAATAAACCACTTCTTTTTTCTCAGGATGTCCCAAGTCAGCTGTGTGTTCCCACAAGCTTTTGTGCTGTCAGAAAAAGATCTTTGCAAGGAGAGGTGCATGATGAAAATTGCGCTTTTCTTGGTGGTGCTACAGGGCATGCTGGTCTTTTTGGAGATCTTATTGGGGTTATCTCTTTTACAAAAAAATTAGTAGAAAGAAAATCTTTTGATAGGGTTACTGCTATCTCTTCTTGCTTAGATCCTTGTTCTTATGGGTGGAGGACAAAGATTATTGATGGAAGAAGAGCTCTTGGTCATCTTGGTTTTACAGGAACAGGTTTTTTTCTTTTTCCAGAAGAAAACGCCTACCTTTTATTACTGACTAATAGAGTGGTCAGTAGCCGTTTAAATAAATCTTTTCAACAGACCCGCCAGAAAGTTTTTCAACTAGGACGAGCCCTTTTAGACAATGAACTCAATAAATAAAAAAATAGCAGTCCTTGGTTCTGGGGTTTGTGGCCTACACTTAGCTTTAGCCTTTGTCGAAAAAGGCTTTTGTGTCTCTGTTTTTTCCACAAAAAAAAAACTACCAGCATCTCTTGCTTGCCACGGGACCATTTGCAACAAGGGGTATACTCTTGCGAGAGATAATTTGTTTTATGAAAAACTAGAGGGATCTCATAAGCTCTTAGAGAGGATTCTTTTTTTAGAACGAGAAACGGGCCTTAAAATTCCACATGAAAAAGGTGTTTTTGAGTTTTTTCAAAATAGTGAAGAAGAAAAAAAACTAAGAACAAGAATTTATCATAGACAGCTCTCAGGTTGCTTTCAGTCAGAGTTTCTTCGGGGAGAAAAACTTTTTAAAAAAGCTCAATTTTCTTCTGTTCTCTTTGAAAAAAAACCAACTGGGGCGTATGCCTACCCTGAAAGTTTTTCTTTTGATGCTCTTTCTTATTTAGATGTCTTAAAAAAGTATCTTGAAAGCAAAGGGGTTTCTTTTAAAGAAGTTTGTTTGCAAGGGATTAAACCTGGGATAGAAGGCTATTTTCTTTTGAAAGAAGACGAAAAAGAAGAGTTTTCTCAAGTTCTTTGCGCTCTTGGGTCAGAAACAGAGTCTTTTCTGAAGCCTTTAAACCTTGATTTAGAAGCTTTTAAGTTTTCGGAGGGGCTTACTCTCCGTTTTTCATTTAAGGAGAAAATAGACCCCTTTTCTGCCATTGTTTCTCAGAAGAACTTTAATGCCCTGGAGTCTTGTTTAACGGTTGGTTCTTATGACTTTTCTCAGGTGAACAAGGAGTGTCTAGACAAAAAATGTTTAAACACCCCTTGTCTAAACAAAGGCTGCCTAAACAATCAAGCCCACTTTTTCCCCGGTTTTTCTGCGGGGTTTCTTTCATCTCTTCTTCCGCAGCAAAGAGTTTTTTCAGGAGTGAGGGCTTACCAGAAGTCTCGGGCCCCCTATTTAAAGTGTTTTTTGGGAGAAAAAGGGTCAAAACTCCTTGTTTTAACCGGAATGTATAAAAGTGGTTTTTCTTTGGCTGAAATTTATGCTGAGAAAGCCCTTTCTTTCTTTTAGCCTTTCAACGTTTTTCTGTTTAAAAAATAAGCAACAAAGAGCCCCCCCTCCGTCGCGTTTTTAAAGAGCATTCTCATCTTCTGAAAAACTACTTATTTCTTGTGGCCTTTTTGAGAAAAGAAAGTCCCCACCCCCTTTGAAATAAAGAGTTTCAAACAAAGCGTTATAGAGTTCAAAAAAGTTTTGAGAAAAACTCTGCGGCTCTGTGACGTCTTCTTTTTTTCGACTATTTAAAAACGCTATCATGTCTTTTTCAGCGTCTTCTGGAAGGCTTTTGTGTTGAAGTAACTCTTTCTTTTCGTTTATTTCTAAGGGCGCCCAAGGCTTTTCTCTGTCCCACCTTACAAACCACTTAAGAGTAAGATCTTTTGCCTGGTGACTTCTGTAGACTCCTACAACCTCAGCTGTTCCTGCGTCTAGATCTTTTCCAAACAAAACCCCTGAAGTAAGAAGTCTTTTTGTGCTATAAAAAGTCATCCATTTATGTTCATGCCAAACTCTTTTTTTCTCATAGGGTGCAAGGTGTTCTTTTTCTAGAGCAAGCATAGCTAAGAAAACTTTTTCTTTATCTTGAAAATTTTTCAGAGCTTCTAAGTATGACTCCCAAGCTAGTCCAATATTTTTGTGATTATTTTTGTGGTAGAAAAAATTTCCTCCAGGAGGAACCCCTTCTTTTTCCCTTGTTTCTTTTATGGAATCTTGGAGTTTTTGTTTGGTTTCCAAGAGGTTTTTTGTGAGATCCTCTCTTTGTGTGCGAATACCTTTCTTAGCTTCTTCCAGAAGACTTAACTGAGAGGCACAAGAACTTGTAAAAAAAGAAAACAAAAGAACTTTTTGTAAGGATAACTTAAGAATGCTTTTCATAAGATTTTTTGCCTTTCATTTCATAGAGCAAGAAGGAAAAAGTCTACTTCAAGAATAGTGTACCTTGAAAAGAGTCCTGCAAGACTAAGACCTTTCTTTTTAGAGACTCTTTTTTTCTCACAGTACTCCTTAGAGTCAAAACATCTGGGCGACTAGGGCCCTAATAGACAACTGCGACCAAAAAGCTCTAAAAGTACCCAAAAATTGAAGGAAATAGGAAAGGAGATCTAAAACACTAAAGGTCTCTAAATCGACAGCTAGAAGCGTCTCAAGGCACTTACAAAGAGAGTTTATCCAAGTTGGAAAAGCAGAGTCCTTGTCGAACTCTGGTTTTTTCCTCTCTCCTAAGCTGCAGTTTTGTTTAGAGATTCACAAGTCTTTTATAAATGCTCTTATGGTTGGCATCACATCGGAATTCTTTTGAATTAAAGGGAGAGTCTGTTTTTAAAGAGGTTAGCATGAAAAAATCAAAATAGAACCTTATTCAACAAAGAAAACTCATAGACAAAAGATTGTCTGAGGAAGTTCTTAAAAAGCGAGTATCTAGGCCTAAGGCCTACTTCTCTCAAACAATGGAGAGAGCCGGTGTTTTCTTGGGGAAAGAGTTTATCTAGAGAGTACTATATAAAAGCACTTAGACAGGCAGATAAAGGCAACTATGTGGCTCTATTGGCTTTTGTAAAAGAGTGAAAACTTTCAGACGATCCTCTCTCTTCACACAAGTAGCGATTAGTTTTCAAAATAAACGAGACTAGAAACCTCCTGAAGATATTTCTATTGGAAGAGTCACACCAAGACTTCTTAGGTAAGAAATAACAAAAGCAATCCTTACTTTTGTTTCCTTTGAATCGGACTCGGGCTTATAATGCCCAGAATCATCGTTGATATAAATTTTCTCACTTGTGATATTCATCTCACCTGCCATAACACAGTCTGTCATTTCTTTTGTATCAAAGCTTGAATGCTGAAAACCCTCATCTTCTGAGTAGCTAACAGGCATACCATAAAGAGACCCATTTCTATGAAAGAAATAAATAATCTGATATTTTAGTCTCTTATTTTGAAGATTAAAAAGAAAAGAATCCTCTTTGTTAAAGTAAATCTTGAAGGTTTCAAGATCATGTCCTGTTAGACGAGGTAAGTTTCTTTCCACATCCTTTTTAAAACTACCTGGAGTCACCTGAAGACTTTTGAATCTTATGTTTCTAAGCTTCAAAACTTCTTCTGAATTAGTAGGTGTTACTGGTCTTTTCTCTGGAGAGGCTTTTAAAGAAAGAGCTTGAAAAAAAAATAAAAGAGGAAAAAATAAAAACTTCATGTGATCAATCTTTCTGTCAAAAAAATGTAATAGGGGAACAAACGAGTATGCTTTAAAAGGATCCTAATAACAAGGAAAAAAGCCTCAAACCTCATATGTGCCTAGTTCTTCACATGAAAACTCTTCCTCAGGGATGAGAATCTCAACCATCGATTTAGAAGCCTTCTTTAGAGCCCCTCCCCTTTCTTGCTCAGATATATCTCAATCGATGCTAAGTACTTTTTTGAACTTTCTAGAGAGTTCTGATCTAAGGAATACCCCTTCAGCATCAAGCAATTACAAGAAACCTCTTGAATTCACCCATGACCAGCGGCATACTCCTCCCTCAAGAATATCCTCAAAAAAAAGGAATGAATATGAAACAGTTAAAACTTTTATTTCTTACAACAACTCTTATTTTCTCTAGTCTTCTGTTTGCTGCTGGTGGTGGTGGATCTAAAGAGGATGGTGGTGGTGCTCGTAAGTCTGTTATTGTTCAAGAATATTGTTTTTATGCTACAAATTTCGAAACTAGCAAGGTAGATCATGTTCTTGCTGTTGATGTTTCTAGCTGTAATCTTCTTGTTATTAAAGATCCAAATGGAGCTTTTGCATTAGCCCATCTAACACAAGGTCAGTTGATTAAAAACTATGCTGAGCAGGCTCTTCCAGGTGGCCTCAAGATTATGTTAGATTCTTTTAGAGAAAATGGTGGGAGAATTGAAAAAGCCAAATTTTCAATTTATGGTGGAGAGTCTAATCCGTTGATGAAATTGG
>JACCDV010415365.1_pt1 | contig 17351 bp, 7 predicted proteins | sample 7446131 | NCBI WGS metagenome assembly JACCDV01 (sample SAMN15323448, study PRJNA562643) | freshwater metagenome | isolation source: river surface water | place: USA:Blue River Watershed | collected 2017-08-17 | reverse complement strand
CAAAGTTGTATTCTTCTATTATTAAATATGGAAGGTTCAAGTTAAAAGCATCACGAAAAATATGAAATTATCAAATAGTTGGGAGTTGGGAGCTTTGGCAAAGTTCAGCTTGTTAGAAATAAATAAAATCAATAGCTCTACGCTCTCAAGTCAGTCTCGCTTACCCGCCTCACCCTCAAGGAAAAAAACAATGCACTAAACGAGGTAAGGTTGCTCGCTTCTTTTGACATTCCAACTGTCATCAAATACGAGGGATCCTTTTTCAATCAATAAACCCAATAGCTGTGCCTTGTAATGGAGTACGCTGATGGAGGGGACTTACAAGTAAATTTGGATTTATTTAGCAAATGATTGTGAACCGCACGGACGAGCATTAAAACGATGGATTTGAGGAGGAGCTTGTTTGGAAGATAGCCTATTAGGTTCTTCAAGGAGTCAAGCTCCTACATAAAAATAAAGTAATCCATCGGGATATCAAAAGTGCTAATATTTTCTTTGTTGGGACTACTGCCAAGCTAGGAGATTTAAATGTTTCCAAGTTTGCTGAGAGTGGGCTCTGCTCCACCAACATAGGAACTCCCTATTACACAGCTCCATAAATCTGGAAAGGCCTTCAGTATGATAGTAAATGCGATATTTGGTCAATAGGCTGTGTGATATATGAGATGTGCTGTTTGAAGCAGGCATTCAAAGCTTCAGACTATCCTTCTCTATTTCGCAAGGTTCTAAAAGGAGAATATGCGCCAATAAATTAAAAATATTCTGAGAATATGCGGGAGTTAATTCGGATGTGCCTTACATCTGAGCCTTAGATGCGACCTTCAGCTGCTTAGCTACTTGAAAGCAAACTATTTAAAGATATAAAAAATGTGATTAGTCAGTCAGCCAATTTATAGAGTGGATCAGTGTCGATTATTAATCAAATTAAATGCCCAAGAGTCCTCAAGCTGCTCAACTCTCGCCTCCCCAAGGTGAGGAAAGACCAAAAGCAAAAAACTGTAACCTTCGCTTCCAGATAAGAGATGTAGAAGACCAAACTTTCATTATGCAAATAAAACCAAGGGATGAGGAGAATTCGTTCTGAAAAGATCATTAAATGGATTGACGAAGATTCATTGAAGATACCAAAGGTGTCCTCAAAAAAGAGATTGAAGCTGGGCAGTAGTGATAAAGATGAGTGGTCAGACAAAAAGATTGAAGGACTTACTTTTTCAAGCAAACGAGTATTACTTTATTAATTTAGCTCAAATTAAAGATTCAGTCTTCAAAGTTGATTCCAGATGGTGACTACGAGTTAAAGTCCGAAATCAAATGATTGAATAATAGTGGGAGGAGTTCCTTTAAATTATTTAATTATCTACAACTTTTAATTCAAATCCAAAAAGCTATTTTTGAACAATAAAATTTAACAAATGTTTCTTTCATTATTGCTTTATTCCTTTTATAAAATAATTTTGGAATATTAGAACTTAGAAAGGAAAAATGTCTAACTCAGTCATTCAAACAGAAAGTGATGATTATGATAACGATATTCTGCTCCCGATTGCATCCCTCTTTCCTCCTAACTAAATCATTTGCAAAAGTTATTCGCCTGACGTCAAACCTGCCTTTAAGCTAATGTAAAATTTCCCTTAAGTTAGTCCGGGGTAAAAGAAATAGAAAAGAAAAGTAACAATAAACTGCGATGTTAAGGGAGAGTACTGGGATTCATTTAACGATTGCGATACACTAGGATATGAGTATGCGGCCCGTCTGAAAAATAACTTAGTTTACCTCAAGTTTAATAACGAAAGCTACATGAAAGTTAATCTTAAAGGAAAGCAAAATAGGTATCTTGCTGGTCTTTTTATACCTCTAGACAAACTTACTGGCTAAAACTTAAAGAAGGCTAAAAATGTCTATAAAATTCTACCCAACCTCAACTTCGTAGATTACAAACTCCCAGTCGAAAATTCCTTCTCTAGCAATTCCTTCTCATAGTCTCCCTCATTGAGATTTAGTTCAAACTATTAATCTTCCAATTTGTTTGCAGCAATTCGGGTAATATTTGGATAACACAGGTTGCATAAGCTGAGTACGATCTTATTCTGCAAAACGACATTAACTCTAAAGGCAACACACAATGGTTTAACTTTTCAGTGTAGATATTCTAAGAAAAAGTATATAAATTCAACATTGCTAACTTGGTATATAATTGACGATATAGACTAAATCCAGTTCGCTCTATCAAAAGGGGATGACGATTGTTTACTACTCTCAGAATAATAGGTTGATTAATAGGATCGGGTGGAGCAGAGGATGCAGTAACATTAGTTATACTAAATCTGAAATAAATAGATAGGACAATGACTCTATGCACTATTACAAGCTTCATTTCTAGTATAAATCACTTTATAAGAATGATGTTGTTACTTTTGCCTACTGCTATCCCTACACAACCATTGATCTAGAGAAATTCTTCAATAAGGTCATGTTCAAGAAGATGATTGGCAGCCTTAAAATAGATAAGATCAAAATTGGCTAAACTCTTAGTGGCTTTGCAGTCAACATTTATTCAATCTCACATCGAAGAAGTCATTCAAAAAAAAACTTAACAAGCTTTCAACATTTATAAGGAGCCATGGCTTACAATACGCCCAGCCTAATCTTCATCGCAAGACAGCACCCGGGAGAGTCACAAGGATCATACATCACCTAAGGGATTGTGGAATGGCTGATGTAAAACGATTACGATGGTTGGAAGAAGAATTTTCAATATTATATCGTCCCAATGGTCAATATGGATGGTGTATATTATGGTAATTATCGCACTAATCTTTCTGGGAATGACCTTAATAGAATATGGAGACAACCTCGCAAAGACTACCATCATTAAATATATTCCTTGAAAAAGTTCTTTCATTCTCTCAATAAGGTGTCTCCGATTTCCCTTATTGTCGATATTCATGGGCACAGCAACTCATTAAATTCTTTTTTCTATGGCAATCCTCCAAAGAAGGATCTTTAAAATCCCAAACTATTCCCTTACTATTGTAGTAGAAAAGTAAAGCAAATATCATTTCCTCAGTGTACCTTTGCCATATCTGATGATAAGAAAAGCTGTGCAAGAGTTGTTCTTGCTGAAATGTTTCCGAAATCTTTAGTCTATACGTTTGAAAACTCCTTTTACGGCTGGAGAAAAGGAAAACATATCCTTTAATATACAATCGAGTCATATCGAAAGCTTGGAAGATAGTTAGTTCAATGCTATATCGAATACTCTCGCCTTTGCGATAAAAACACAGAGATCAAGGAACGTTGGACAAAGGAAATATAGTAGATGGAAAAAGAAAAGTTTGTACATTAAAATGAGTAAATAATTGGCTAATCTGATGATGAAGCAGAGCATTAGCTTATTGAGTTCCCATAAATTACTTAGTAGTATCTCGATACAAGTTTAAATAAGCAAATTCAAGGAAAGGAAGGGTCGAGTAAGAAAAAAACAACTTCAATCGGCAAAAATAGATTTATCAAATATATGAAAAGAAATTCAACTATGAAAACAAAGACATTTTTCTCCACCAATGATACATACGTTGGCGAAAAAATCAATTCAGAAACAATTCCTTAATCTCAAGGCTTTTTATCAATAATTAAGATAAATACTCGTTCGAATATCTAATACGACATGATAAAATCGATGTAAACGAAGAAGAGCCTTCGGCTGCTGGAGGAAAGAAAGTAGAATATTCGAGACTAGATTATTGAAGACTTGGGGAAGAATGTGCGCGAAAGTGATAATTATATAAAAGTAGGCAAGCTCATAAACTAAAAGGAGCTTGCCCTGTAGAAGATGAGGATTAAGAGGCAAAAGATGGAGGAGGGGCTCGCTCATAGTAAAACGTTCAATGGGTTCTTTAAGTACAATCCTCTCAATCCCAAGTGATCAATCTTCATTTTTATTATACTCATCCTTGGAGCATTTAGCATTGTCTTATTCTCAAATAAAATTCACACAGATCAGTACTACTTCAAAATAAATGTTCTTCCTCCTCAAAGTCGAAAAATTAATCGGAAATGTTTTCAAATTATTGGGCATTCGACACTTAAGCTACTGCTTGCTAGCCATTATAAAACTTGACTCTTACTGTTGAATCAAATTTTATCGTAGAAGAATTGAACGATTTTTGAGAAGACGATGAAGTTTTGAGTCTCTTCATATAGATGGCGTTAATGTCCTCTAAGGTCATGCAGGAGGTGTTCAAAGGGCTATCATTTTCAACATCTTCTTCCTCTTATTGCTGCAATATCTGTTTGTGATTGGGAAAAGTGTGGGGCTAACTCAAGATCATCAGCAGATCCTAAATTGAGTGAGATTGCTCTCCAGCACAACTTGATGGAGTAAAATCAATCTCTTGCAGTGAACTTTGATATTATGTATAATTGTCATCATCATCACAATCAAAAAGCATTCTCCTCGATGAACTTTATTGGCGGGCTCCTCTCCAATAGTTTTCTAAATAAAAGCAGCAATACTTGAAATAATTTTATGCTTATACATTTTGTGCGGGATAGTTTAATAAAAATTATAAGTTTACTATCAACAGAATTGATTTAAACTTTATTAGTGAAGGCTCTTTCATCAAACATGTATTTAAGATTCTCAAGCTCTAGCAGACAATCATTTTCATCGAATCACTTGCCTTAGGAAATCAAAAGGCTTTTCTTTTTACATCCCTCCTCTTAGGACTATCTTTTGCTACCGAACCACTTATCTAGCCTTGCCCGAAGCCTCAAATTGCCAAAACTTTTTACTTTCTATAGGCAAGTGTTTCCACAGCTTCGAGGCGGCAGGACCGTTAATGTTTTTCATCTTTTTGAAAGCAGCAAGCCCACTAATGATTTTTTTTGTTTTTGCTATTCGCTAGACTTTAATTTTCCTTTTTTTAAAGCTGGCTTGTTTCTGAGCCTTATTCTTTTTCCACATGAGCCTGATGATTTTGGAGATTTGGGAGGACGTCCATCTTGGGTGTTCTTGCCTGTGCTTCTCATAGTAATGGCGAAAGAAGGTTATATAGTCAGTGGATTTAAATTTGATAAGACTATTTTATTTATTTTATTTTTTTATTTTCACTGAGCTACAGTCCTCAAGCTTTGTTTCTAACTTGCTCATCTTAACCTCAACCACAGCTTTTTCATCCTGAACCTCTTAGCCTTTTTTGGCAGTTGTTTCTCGCTAGCATCTTTTTACTTGTTCAATCTTCTTTGCTGTCTCTGACTCTGAAAAATCCTCTGTAGTTAAGATTTTATTTTGCTAATATTGCTTTTTTAGTTTTTGCTTTGCGCCCAGATCGAGAGAGTCCCATTCCCTAATGATTTTGGAAACAATTTATGACTACCTCATCTTGGGATATTGATGCTTGTATTTATTGTATTTCTGCCTTGAGAACTACCGATAGATCTTGCCCATCACATCCCTCTTCTACTACCTTCCCATCCAATTATTATAAATATTGCCGCCTAATCATTCATACATAACATGCACATTTTTATGCCTACTTTCAAATCATATACATCACCCACCATAACCTCAAAATGGCATATCAAGCGGATAAATTTTGTCAAAATTGATTAGATAGTTGTTGCATTATCAAACAATTTGGTTCAAAATAGTCGAGCCATTGATTCATCTCCAGGCAATCCTTATAGTAGCTGCTCATCACCAAATTGATGATGGTTGTAGTTGTTGTAGTCATTGAAGTGAAGGTTGCTTGATGAGTGAAGTTGAATCCTTCCTTGCCCTCGCCCTCCAAGGTTGCTCAAACTTTGGCTCGTATTGATTTGGTGATTATTGAAAAACATGTTGGGCTGACGCTGGGTTTGTTCTTGCTGCTCTTGCCTTATTTTGATGGTGTAATTCTCTGCATTTTTGGCTGAAGCCCTCATTTTTTCGATGTTTTTCTTCATTTAGTTGAACAAATCCATCTTTTCCTTGATGCATAGCTCCATCCGATCCAAATACAAATTAACATCAGTAATTTCCTCTTCGTAGTTATTTGATATGCTATGGTTCCTTTGGTATTACTACTTTAAACTCATCTATTCCTTAAGAATTGTCATCTACTCCCTTATCAATCCTTAGTGATCTTCACGATATCCTTCGAAATCTCTTCGTAAACAAGACATCGCTTCAAAGTGATTCCGGTTTAACTAGACAGAATTCGACATATTTCGGCCATTTATTCTGTTCGCTTGCCTCTTGGTCATGTCGAAGTCATGGGGGTTGTTTTCGAGATTGAGATTATTCTAATCTATTTGATTGTGTCGTACATTTCGGGAGACAAGAGGCTGCTTGCATTAATTTTATTGAGCAAGATCTCTTCCTTTAAAGTTTTGTAGAGGAGTCTACAGTTTGTTTGATTTGTTTGCTTGACGTTTCTCAGCCATATTCATAAGTTTCATTTAGTTTGTTAGATTTCTGCCTGCGCTGATTCCCGAGTAATGCTTTTTATTGTCATAAGGCTATTCAATGTCCATCTTTTCCTAGAATTTATTTTTAATTGGGCCATACTGCCTTGCTTCTTCCATTTTGAGCAAGATGTCATCTTCATCATCGTTATTATCGATATTGACCTTAATACAGTTTTTGTTGTTGGCCCTTGGCAACATTAGCTCTCTTGCCATAATCTACTATTTTGTTAGGTTTTAACTTTGGCTTGATTTCAGCTCCTTCACCCGATCTGCATATCTACATTGCACCATCTTTACCTCAGGGTGTTCATTGTATTTTCAGAAGAGGACGAGTTTGGAGATACATTGCAAATCATTACTGTGTTGCAAAAGCCCACGAAAGAATCTTTGAGGACCATGGTTAATTTGCTACCTCGAAAAGGAGTGTGTCCCTTGCCTTGGTCTAAGGCTCGAATGCATTCCTTTAAAGAAAGAAGAGATTTATTGATTTCTGCTCCATCAATCTTCGTCTGTTTGTTCTGATCAATATGATCAGCTCCTCGTTCGTTTCCTGCTAAATCAATGAAGGATATCTTAGTAAAGACTTTCTTTTAGTTCTTCAAAGTAATTTGCAGGATAGCGTGGGAGCGTGAGGAATCAGCATTAGTAGCATTTTGAGAAGTGACTCTAAAGTTGCTGCCGTATTCAATTATATCCAAGAATTAGTTGGCGCTGCAAATGAGTTTTTCTTCCATCCCGATCACATTGATATTCTGCTTCTTGTCCTCCCTTATTTTGAGCTCTGCCCGATTGTTGAGCAAGTCATAAAGGCGTCCACAGTATATTTAGTAAAAGCTGACTGTAACATGCAAGTGCTTGAATTGGCTCTAAATCACTTCAAATCTACTTGCTCCAGATAGCGAAAAATTTCTCTGGCGCCTAGGTAATAAAGCCCTGGTATATTTTTGCTCATATCTCCCTTCATGGTATGCGTTTTCCCAGAGCCTGTCTGCCCATATGCGAAACATGAGATTTTGGCTCCCATGAAGGCATTCTCAATAAGCGGACGAATCGATTGCTAATAGATCTCTTCGTTGTTTGAGTTTTCGTCGTAGGCGTAATCAAAGTTAAATGTGGTTTCCTCAATGTATTTGGTCAAGTCAACTTTTTGCCTTATTCAAATGATCTTTACTTATGCTCACATACAACAACTTGTCCGCCTGACCCCACTCTTACGATGTCTGTTTCAGACCTTTGGATTTCCTTGCGGTTGAGGGGGCGCTTTCGGATGGCCACCGTTATTTTGGGAGTGTCAGCATATTTCATATTTAAATGATTTCTGTTATTTGTATACTGTTAATATAGTTAAATCCAATTGAGGTATTCAAGTTGAACCATCAGTAATTTATAAATGCCCAACGGAGGCAATTTAAATCAAATCAAAGAATCACTAACCCCATTGAACTTGTTTTTTATTTCTTCAGCTGTCTTTTTCATCTTGTTGAGAACTTGCTTCCCAGTCAGCTCAATCTTGAAGCTGCTTTACTATTGCTTTTGAGATGGGTCAGGGAATTAGCTCCAAGCCTATGATCGCTCTGTCGGTTTTTGTACGATAAATTAATTGTAGAGGTTGTTTCTTCCGAAAGTATTTGTCGCGAAGTTATCCTCATCGAGCAAATTTTTTTCTGCCTTACTAAAGTTTTAGGCGAAGTTGCCGAAATTATTGGTTTGGAATGTATTGGTTTGGAAATTTACTGTCTCGTAATTCATTCCTGCAGGCTTTCTGTTATAATTTGCGAAAGGATCAAAGTTTTCCTTCGGAGCCTATGAAACCTTTGACTGTCCAATCACTGATTTTGTCTCAGGCTTTGAAAAAGAGTCAAAGTCAAAATCTCCAAACTCATTGGATTTATTATCAGTCTTGGTGGTTGCTGCAAAGCTGCCAAATTCAGAGAAAGGATCAGTTTATTTTTTCTTGTATTGGCTTTTCTATTATGGCTTTTCTTCATCACCCCAACCTGTTTTTTTGAGGATGTCGTCAAAGTTCCTGTTGTCGATTCTGAGTTCGAACTTATTGATATTGTCTGGAGTTCTAGTGATTCTGAAGATATGTCCTTCGATTTTGTGCATGAAATCGAAGTTTATATTGAAGAAGCTGCATAGGAATGGCTTTACTTCTTTTAGGTGTATATCTCAACTTCATCCAAAGTCACCATCCTCTTCCCTGAAACAGCCGAGTTCACCAATTACATCAAATAACTTCTCCCTTTTATCTTGAATCTCCACTTAAAACGTTTCTTGCTTCTAAATTAGCTGACAAATACTATGCCACTTTTTTGCCGCACTCCAGCTCGTCAAAAGATATTGCTTCCACCTCAGACATTTAAACTATTTATTTGATTATTATAGAGATTTGAATTATGGGCTTATATGTGTTTTTGATTAAAAATACTAATTTATCATTGCTTTATCACCAACCAAGTATGAATCAACCACGTCCATAAAAAAATAGTCGAAAAATTATATCCAAAAATGATCTCTTAAGATCCTATTCAACGGGAGTTTAAGTAAAAAAATATTCTTTATCATTTTTTTGAATTGAGCGCAATATTATAGTTTAAATAGAAAGCAGTTGATATCAGTATGAAATTTTTCCTGATTATTTGTGATTCATATAATGGTTCTATGCAGGTTATTAGTAATTTAATAAAATAAGAGAAACAGATTGATCTGAAGAAATGAGTCACAGTAAACTTAAAGTCTAATTTCACCCCCGTAAGCTTTCTAGTTCTGGTAGTAAATAGAAATATTCGCCTTATCGAATAAAATAGAAGAAACACTAAAACCAAGCGGTTTCCACATAAAATAAGCAAAGGCTGCAAATCACTCAACCTCTCATGTATCTCTTTTATAATTACAGCAAATTTCGTAAACTCATGGATCCCAATACTTCAAAGAAGACTCTTAAAATCACAAGTAATATGTAAAAAATGCTACCCGATGATATCTTATAACTCACTGCCACCAAGTAATACAGATCCAATCCAACCTGTTCTAACTGCCTCCATCTAATCAGCAAAATTGATGAGCAAACTTAACTCCTGAAAGAGAATCTCAAGGAAATAAGTAGGTGCTCCAAATTGCCTCGCATTGGGCAAATACAAGAAGATCATTTAAAACAATAAAATGACCAATACCGCCACAATCAATAAATTATAATGAGCTACCTTGAGGAACTTAGGAATCAACGTTAAGAATTATTCGAATTCCAAAAATAAAATCACCAGTATGAAATCTACATAGCTTCCCTCCAAGAAACCATTTCATAGTGGCAATAAAGTTACAGAAATATCTAAAGATAGCTGAATGCATGCAAGCTAAGCTTATACGAAAATCAAAATGCAGAAAAATACAACAAATTATGTAAAGACGTCAATACTTCAACCAAATCCTTTGAATAATTGAGTTCAATAATAAAAGAAAGCACAAAAGACAATAGAAAAACTGAAAACTAAGGCTAAATGAAGCTGATGTTAGCATAGATGGTGACTAAGCAAAGCAGTGATTTTCTTAAGATTATGAATGAGCTGCAGCAAATAAAATTGTAAAACTAAATGCTTAGGGAATAAATAAATCTGCTGAATTATGCACTAAACGAGAAAGAGACAAAGATATAGAACCTTAAAAGCTAGCTTTCTAACTTTATGAACAACTGCTAAAAAGGATAAAAGCAGACTCAAATAAAGAAAAGAAAGAAGATACTGAAGGAGAGTATCTAAAAGATAAGCAACAAATAGCATTAGAAAAGCGTGACTCTTTCGATTGACCTTGGGTAAAATAGCAATCGAATCAAGAGATAAAATAGCCTAACAATTAAATAGAAAAGTCGCTTATCGTTTGATAATATTAATCTTGATTGCAAATAGTAGAATAAGATGACCAAAACCATCTCTTTTTCCCTTGTTAAGAAAGAGGAAGAAAGCGAATAAAGTAAGCATCCTTCGGTAGCGATTCCTCATTCATTAATGAAAATAAAAAAACAAGAAAGCTCAATAAGCAAGTATCAGAAGTAGCAGCTCAAAAAGTAGAAGAAGTAGCTTTAGTATTTTTCTGAAAGTAATATGTAAAAGCTTGACCTCGTTAGACGAACCCTAAACCACTATTTTACTGGTTTTAAGCATTCCTTTGAATAGGTTCAGGCAGCAATACTATAAAGATAGTACCCGATGATAAATTTTTATCAAATAGATTCCTTGCTATCACAACATCCTTTTTCTCTGTGCAAGAGAATCAAGAGCCTAGCCCTGTAATATATTATGAAATAGAATGATGAGAAATCCACTAAAGAGGCATCGATTTCATGCGATTTGTTTTGCAATAGGCTAAGATAGCTTATTCCTGATATCGACTAAGTTGATGAAGAGGAATAGCTTGTGCTGATGGAAAACATAAAGAAGAAAATATATATGTGCCAGTAGGAAATGATAAGGCAGTGTTAATAAAGCTGTGATTGGCAGGGCTACATCTCCGAAAAAGAAATGCGTGAGATCTTAGTGGAGTTAAAGCTAAGTGAGCCTTAGATCAATACGATTATTAGCCAGTGCTGCCTGTTGTCCAGCGATGCTGATCACTTAAACTTCAAAAGCTATCTTTCAATATTTAAGAATGACGAATGAGCACATTCTTTGATCTAATATACTTGAGTCTATCAATCATCAATACACACATATAAAATACATAGCCATCAGCCTTTACTCACCTATTCCGCCAACTCATTCAAGTAACTATCGAATATATCAACACTCTACGATTTTTTACTTCTTCCTGCTTTAGACACAACGCTTTTATCGTGGATAGAATCCTCTTCTATTTCTTAGTCGATGGTAGGTTGCTTGCTGAAAATTTGCTTTTTGTAAGATTCCATATTGGCATCAATATTCGCAGACATTTCCTTAGTGACTGTTTTTGAGTACTTGTCTCCATTTTTGCCGTAGAATTATCTTTTTTGAGTGATCTATTTCGATGATTTAGCTTCCTCCTGCCCAGCATTATTTTAATTGGCTTATTCGTGACTGTTTTCTTCCACGATGTTGATTTCGGGGGCATTTTCTGAGGCACTGCAGCAATTTTGACCCATTTCTTCTATAATTAATTAATATGATCCTTTACTTTCCAATCGAATCAAATTATAAACTCAAATAGACTCAAAATTTTATTTACTCCCAAATTCATAGTAAACTTACTCTAATCGATTATGGCATTTAAATACTTGATATAATTGATAAATAAATCTTTATAAATTTATTGAGCAATGAGCGAGTAGAATAAAGATAGATATCCAAATAGGCCTTTCACTCGGCAGCCACGTGTGAATTCTCGCAAAGAAACGAATCAATCAGTGTCAAGTACAACTAGCATACATGTACCTGAAGTCAAAGAGATTAACTCATATGAGTAACTTGCTAAAGAATCAGAAAACGCCATTGAATCTAAACCAACCTATAGCTATTTAGCAAATACGAACCAAAGTCTAATTAAATTAGTTAAATGTTAGCAAAGTGATGTTGAAGCTATGACATTAGATGGACAAATCTTACAAAGCTTGAGGACATAATAAAAGCGACTATCTAAGTTTATGTCGGAAAATAATATCTAAAAGCTCACTGACTACGAGCTACCTTTACAGGCATTGATAAATGTACTATGTTACACTCAACAGTTGAGCAAGTAAAAAAGTCCACAGAAGAGCACCATTAGAATCAGCCAGTAAAAAGACATCAACAGGCAGCTTAATATGGTAGACTAGTACCTTTAAACTAAAAACTTCTCCTTAATCAAAACACCACTGTAAAACATATTGAGAAAATATCCGAACGATCAGCGTTTATTGGGGAAAAAAAAGTATCTAACTTGCATATCCTCCCTCATCTAATAGTATGAGAAATAAAATTCTCTATTTAAACTACTGAGCACAACAGTATAAAAATTAAGCAGTATTGATGTGTAGAATGTTATGCAAGCAAACATAGCATTAAAGAACATCAAAAAGGATGTTTTAGTTACCTTAAATAAGTAGAGCAAAAAGCAGGATCCTAATGAAAGGCTAGTGAATATGATGAGCCAAGTTGATAAAATAAATACGTATCTGTTGAGCTGGGCTTAGTTGTTGCTTGACAAAAAATAAATCAAGTCCAAACGATAGCTTTAGTTAGAAAAATAGTGTCAATAAAGGGTCAAGAATATTTAGCTACTAGAATAAACTCAAAATTACTGCAGGGATCTATTAATGAAGAGCAAATAGGAACTCTTTAAATAGCTTGAGAGTATTAGGAAAAATAAAAAGAAGTACTCTGAACCTTCCTATAGCTTAATCCTGAAGATCTATGATATTTTTCTCAGCCAAAAAAAATAGGTGAATGATATTAATACTTACTATAAAGCCTGGAGTCAAATTTACACAAAAAAAAATATTTCAAATGAGAACATATCAAATGAGGTTAAAAAGCTTGATGAAAGATATAGTGAAAATGAAAGCCTTTTATCAATCAAAGATAGTATAGACTTACTTACAAATAGCTTGCTAGAACGGGAGAGGTCAATGAGATAGTCAACACCCCTTGAACTTTAATTAAAAAGATTGAAACTATAAATCTTGACCTTAGAAAAACAGTTTGAATAATAGAGGAATAGGTCTAAAAATTCTAACTCTCCCTCTAAAAATGGCAAAACTAAGGAACTGCAGGAAAAAGAAGAAAAAGATATTTAGCAAGCACTAAAAAGCCTTATTCAGTTAATTGAATGTAAAAAATGGGGGAAAGTTAAAGACATGATAATTAGTACTCTTAGTAAATATGAGAAAATCGAATGCTTTGCAGTAAGAATGCTAAGATAAAGCTTTGGTGCACAGCTGAAAATGATTGGATAGATTGAGATAAAGTAAGTTTGGCAGTAGAAATAAAATTTTACTATCCAGACCAAAAACATATAAAATTTTCAAACAGCAATAAATACACTAATGTTAACCTTGGATAAATAGTAATATGATGTAGAAAGTTACTTCCAAAACATACGAAATAATCCCAATCAAATGAATCAATAGCATTATCGACTAATAATTCGGCTATAACGTCCTCTCCTAGCCTGGAAAAGATAGTAAAATATTTAAAATTTAAAGGAGCAATATAGAATTGTAAGCTAGGATTTAGCCCGATAAAGAGAAAGATCTATCAATTTAGAGGGGCAACTGAAATAATCAAATAGCAGCAGCAGTTTGAAGGTTAAAAAGGACATTGACTAGCTTTTAAATGTGATAAGGAAAATCGATAAAGGCACAGGATAATGGTGGAAACCCCCCAAAAACTATAAAGCATCTACCTTCAAAGAAATATACCCTCTCCTACAAATATTCAGGTAAAATGATCTTGCTTACCAAAAAATCCAAGTGAATGAAGACCTTTTGAAGTAGGAATTGGAAGCCATTACTAATGCAATTAAAATCATCATGAGTTGTATATAAGGCAATAGTTGGATGGGTGAGGATTGGGGAGCCCGCCTTTATGATTTTAAAGGAGTAACTGGTTGCGATAAGCTTATCTCTTGCTTGAAGCAACTCACAAAAAGCGCTAGCGCAAAGCTTGAGGAGGAAAGAAGCCACTATGTATCAGCAATCAGTGCTTATTAGCAAGAAATACAAAACCTCACCAACCTCATCAATGATTTGTAGCGCGAAAAGAAGTCAGTAAGACTATCCGAATCCTCCTCTAGAAAATCAGCTGACTCAAGATAAAAGAATTATAGAAAAAGCTCAAAATCTAAAGAAAAAGGAGGGCATGTGAAACTAGCGATTGAGGAGTTTATATAACAGTAAAAGAATATGCTCATAAAGATATAGTAACTATCCCAGTAGAAATAAATTCTATCAACCAATAATCTTGCATTTTAGAACGAACTTGCCCGCTCTGAAAGGAAGATTGAGGATTTCAAAACTGATCTGGAGTAAGCAAGGATGGAGTTCGAAAAAAGCATCATCACAAATCAACTACGCGTACGATAACTAGAAGGAACTATAGAGAGAAACGAACAAATCAAGAAAAGCTTACAAGAAACCATAGAAATATAGAAGCAGTCATTTAAGGAGGTTGAGAGTGAGTTAAGAAAGCAACTTCAAATCTTACAATAAAGAGAGGCATTTTATCAGGAATAGATCAAACAGAAAGAAATAGAGTTTCGTATGACCATTTAAAATAATCAATCACACCAGCTCAAAATATATCAAGAAATGTACAGCGATATACAAAAAGAATTATAGATTCTGAAGCAGCAAACAGAAAATACACAAAGGTAGAATCAACGTCTGAGTAATCTGCCGATATAATCTGGAGACCCCTTAAGCTTGGTCAAATAAAAATAAAATTTTTAGAACCGCCAATAGATTTAAAATAAATATTTGTTGGAAATACATAATTTAAGGCAATAGCTTGATCGAATTCAATCTTCAAAGGCATAAGAAATCAAGAGATCAGTAGAAAATGAGCTTAATTATGTGTAGATTCAATATAAATAAGCACAAGATAGATTATAAAGGCAGTTAAGATAATGTTCGGACAAAAAGATAAAATAATGGGTTTAAAAGTAACAAATAATAAGATAGTAATGTGAGAAAGCATTTGCTAATAGGCTATCTTAATCTATAGAAGAATGGAAAAGAAATAATCTAGCCACAATCATTTAGCAGTAGTGCAAATTGAGTATATAAAGGTTCATTCAGATTGACCTGCCTTAAATTCTCAACCAATAGAGAAGTAGCTGGCAAACAAATTACCACTTGCCTGCTATCAATAATATTTTGTTCGAGGAGTATCAGAAATGGGAATCAGCTAAAAACCATGAATTTATGCAACTAACATCAGGTTTTGATGCTCGCATACAAGAAATTTTGTATATTTAGCACACTGAGTGGCAGAGGTTGAAGGCTATATAAATCTCATAAGCTCTTTAGAAATAAAAACAAAAATATACATAATAAATGGCTATTGGAGAAGCAAATTATCGTAAATAAATGTAGGGCAGAAAATCTTAAGAAATGAAAGCGCTTCAAGCAGATTTTTAAAAGCGCTACGGTGAGAGATAAGGCTAACTAATGAATGAGCTTAAAAAATACTAATAAAGATAAAGAGGGGACTCAATAAGAGTAAAGTAAGCAGTGGATATGGCTATCAAAAAGTGGAGAGATACTTAGCTTCCAGGTGGTGTTGAGAAGGAGAAGAGCTTATGGCGACATTAATTTATCACCATATAGCTACCTAATTTTTTGAAACAAGCTCGCAGTGAGTGGGAAGAATAAGCTTCAAAAAGATAAAGAAACAATATTGGCATTGAACTAAGGAAACAGAAATAAAGCTGGTAAAGATAAAAGGCTCAAATGTTAATGTAAATAAATAAGAAAAGATAGAGTGACTTAAAATAATGGCATATCCAAAAAGATGCATAATGGTCGGTTAGAACAAAATAAATTTAAAATTATTGGCAAGCAACCATTCGTTCCCAGTAAAGCAACTTCTAAATTTTATTAAAATAGAAAATATCTTAAGCTCATATTAATTATTAGCAGCAAGTCATTCCTAATGTCCTCGCAACTTAAAGGAAAAAATGGTAACTCTCTAAAGAATCATCGTAAATAGAAACAGTCAAATCATAAAATTTGAATTTGCTCAGCCAAATGTAATCGCAAGGAAACATCATAACGAATCTTTCATCGATTCTGGAGGAGTATAACAAAAGATAATAGTCTTTACAAGTCAAGATAGACACATTAACGCAACAAAATAACGAGCAAAGATAACAAATGATTAAAAATGCATAAGCGATAATAAGATTGCAGTAACTATAAGGGATAAGAGAGAGCCAATAGGCAGAGATTAATCGATTAAGACAGTAAATAGCTGATAAGATAAGTACATAAGACTTAAAGCCTACTGCATAAAAGAAGCATAATTATATCAAATAATTTATGCTGTAATCCAAAAACACATGGTTTAGTCCTGAAAAAGGCTCTCCCTATTAACACTACCCTCTTAGCTAATAAAGCAATCTATCATATTAACGCCAAATAGCCATCCTCATTTCGATAATAAAGACAAAAGATAATGAGATTGGCTTCCTAAAGAAGACCATAGACGCGGCTAATGCTTAGCTAAGATAGAACCACGATAAGTTGAAAAAATAGCTCTAGGTTCGAACCAATAATGATAAGTTATTGGCGGAGATAAAGCACTCCTATCTTGAGCTTGAATACGAAGTGAAGTACCTTCGAGAAAATGAGAAAAACCTAATGAGCAAGATCTAGATAAAATAGCAGCAGATAAAGAGCCTTTACTAAAAGACCAAGCAGGAAAACATGCCCATTTAGAAGAATAGCAACTCGTTTTATCAGAGCAAATACAACGAAATGTAAAATATGTTCAACTTAAAAGCCAAGGAATATCGAATGCTTCACAGTGATGCTGAAAGAATCAAGTCCTAAAACCAAAACCTAATCAATACCATTGAACTATTAGTATCATAAAAGCAACTCTTATCTCAATAAGTATAAGAACTACAGAATTAAATCGAACACCTAAAGGAATCGCAGCCTCAACAATACGGAAGATCCTCTTTCTAAAGAAATAAACTAAAGATCAAATTCGGCTACCAAATCATGAAAGGCCATTAATAAAGTGATCACACTTAATCACTTGAAAGTAGGCAAAGCAAGATACAAAATAGCAATGCGCTCAGAATCACTAGGAACTCTACTAATGATCTAACCATTAAGAATAACCAAATTTCAACAAAGTGCTTTATTTCTGAAGACAAGTAAGTGGCTGGTGGAACTATCACTGATTTTACGATGCTTTTACAAAAGCATACTTACTCTCTGGTTT
>JACCDV010772355.1_pt1 | contig 17353 bp, 28 predicted proteins | sample 7446131 | NCBI WGS metagenome assembly JACCDV01 (sample SAMN15323448, study PRJNA562643) | freshwater metagenome | isolation source: river surface water | place: USA:Blue River Watershed | collected 2017-08-17 | reverse complement strand
TGACAGCCATATGATAAACGGAGTATGTTCAAGAGTTCCACATTTTGTTGAATCTGTCTCAAAGAGTAGAGCGTACATGTACGCCTCAGAAAAAGAGTTTGACAAAGAATCACAGACTTTCGTATTCACGGGAAAACAAGATTTTTCCGAAACTGGTTACAAGAATGTTAAGAGCATCAAATTCGTCTTTGATAATTTTGATGATGCTGTGAAAGCTGGCGAAACCATCAAAGAGCGCTGGAACGCATGGTGGACGGAAGGTTCGGCGCTCAGTAAATGGGCGACTGATTTTGTGGTGAATAACGGCGGATCTTCTGTCAGATAATACTTTTCTAATGCTTTTGCGTTTCTGGTTGGGGTTATAGTTACCTCACTGAAACGCAAACAAACCCAAGTGGAGAAAAGAATGGCTAACTGCGATATAAATCAATTCTTCAAGATGATGCACGGATTCGCTAACTCCGGACTGATCATCATGGATGAGAATCTCAACTTCAAGGTTCCTCCATCATCAGAAGCGTTCCAACCAATCATGGCAGCTTTTGAAGCACTCAAACCTGAGAAATATTATGTCATGGGAAAGTATGCCCGTGACATAGTTCGCGAGGAAAGTGGGAAGATTGCAATTTTCTTTTGCGACCGCAGAGATTCAATAATTCCACGGGTTTTGTTCTCATTTGTTTCTGAATTTGCGAGGGACTAACATGCAAGCGTCTAAACATTTACTGCTGATTCTTCTGAATCACGAAAAGGCTGAAATCAACTTTCTAATCGCTGCTCTCAAGGACATCGCTTCATATGGCGTAGCATCTAGTGAAAGATGCCTGACTTGTGTCTCCAGATTGCGTGAATACCAAAGCAGCGGCAAAGACATTCACATTTCGTTCAACGTAGAATTGTCGGCGTTGATGCGTGGATGGTGTCAGAATTCCAACCCAGAGTTCGAAACTTTGGAAAATTATGAGTCTCTGCGGGAAGAGTTCTTTAGAACTTTTACTTGGTGATCATCATGGAGTTTGTGTTTCTTCTGCTGGTGATTTGGGGGCTTGTTAAGAGCCCTCTAAAAACGCTTCTAACGCTGTTCGTCACGCTTGGGATGGCAGTGTCCGCCCTTTATGTTGGATTACACATGGAGCAGCGTAACAGCCATAGAAAGGGCCACGAATGCTCCCAGAAACTGGTTGATTTGCGTGTCAGCGATATACCAAAAGTCGGGCACTGTTTGAGGGGCAAATGATTATGAGTAAGAACAACTACGCCGTCACGATAAACGAAACCAAGTTTCATTATTATTTCGCCCGTGACAAGCAAGGCAGCGAAGCAAAGATTTTCTATGTGAATGACGAGCAGGTCACACGGAGTGAGTTCTATGAAGCGTTGAAAATGAACCTGAACGACATGCGTTATCACGTTTCGAGGGCTTTGAACCTGTTGCTCACCTAATAAATAGCTCCATATCCCCTATGGAGCTCCATCATGGAAAAGTTTTCAGCCACCCTCAAACCATCCATCATGTACCACATAACCCCCGTCAGAAACGTTTCTTCTATCAAGGAGGAAGGCTTGGCGGCGGGTAAACACCAGAACACCCAAGGCGTTCAACTCCAGCGCAAAATATACCTTACCAATTCACTGAAAGATTTGCCCAACCTGTTCCCTCATAAAGACGGTTGGCAACACGAAGACCTCGCCGTTTTCGCAGTTGAGACGAAGAAATACAAAGACATGATTGAAATTGACCCCGAGTATGTGGGCAAATTCTATGGGAAATGCTGGATGTGTTCAGAAAGCATCAGTGCTTCCGATATTTCATGCTTGGGCGCTGCCAACATCAACAAGCGGGATCAAGACATGTATGATGTGTCCATAGACCCAGACAGCCATCGCCTTGATGAAGTTATCCGTAAGCGCGGAAATCAATGGGTTGTTCTGACGCACGACGAAAGCCGTGTGTTAGGAACCCATGACACAGAAGAAAAGGCTCAAGAGCAACTCAGGGCCATAGAAGCGAGCAAAGCTAGAAGAGGAAGCTGAACTTCATTTCACTTGTTCTTTAGCGGTTACGCTGGCACAATGGTCACAGGTAAAAGAAAGGAGAAAGACCATGACATGGCATAGGAAAACCGTTACCCGATGAACTGGGAATGATGAGGGGTCCTACAAGTGCGAGAAGCCACGACTGACCCCGACATCCCCATATTAGAAGTTTCCGGTTAGAATATGTTTAACCAGAAACTTTTCACAGCTCAAAAGGATTTCATTGATGCACAAAAGAAATATCGCTCTTCTTGCAACTTCCGCAGCGTTGGCAATGTCGCAGGCTTCACGCAAAAGTTGCGATAAGTCATGTGAAGATTGCAAGATGACATGTCCGCATAGAAAGAGCAAAACCATGAAAGAAACCCCGTCGGTCGTGATGATGGACAAGTTCAAAGAAGTTCCTGGAACCTACCGGAACAAACCTTGTCCGTGTGGAAGTGGTGTGAAAGCTAAGAAGTGTGATTGTTACAAGTTCACCGACACCCGTCTCAGGAAACTTTAATACTTTTCTAATACTTTGACTTTTGAATTCTTGGTATAATTGTTTCACTGAGTAGCAAGCAACCCTAGTGGAGTTCAAAATGTCAAAGCGGTTTATGAAAGTAAAGGCTCGTGTCTATATTGAGCAAATCAAAGGCCTCAATACCTACACCGAAGTCACCAACGTCGTAGCATTGGAAGGCGTATATATCACGGACAAGGGTGAGTTGATGTTGTGGCACAGCATGAAGGACGGGAAGTTCGCAGGTGGAACAGTCCCAATAAAACCCGAAAATGTGTTTGAAGTTGAATATCTGTGATGGGGTCGTTGGACCCCTAAGTATTTTCAGGAATTCAATATCAATCAAAGAGGTTTCAACATGTCATTCTTCAATCCAAAAGAGAGAACCTTCAGCGTCGGTCGTGGCGGTTTCGGTTCTGTTCTTGGCCGTGCTGTCGGTCAAAGTATCTGCGAATCTGCCGCCGACGACATTGACAAGGTGATTGATTCCACCATCAAAGACCTGAGTGATGAATTCGGTGTGGAGCTGACCACTACTGGTTATGACGAAAAGACTGGTCAGTTCAAGATTAAGCTGGGTGACAAGGACGTGATGTCGGGCACGGTTGATCATCGCAAATGGGACGCTGACGCCAAGAAGAAACTCATTTCTGACATCGGGAACAAGGTTGAAGCCTTTGAAGAAGGCAAGTAGCAAGGAGCCCTTCGGGGCTCTTTTCAGTTAATGCTTTTCTAATACTTTTGAATTTCCTTATTGGGGTATTATTACTTCACTGAAGCAAACAACCCAAGTGGAGAATCAAAATGGAAAAATTCGTATCTGGCGTGGTGAATGGCTTGTACCCTTCTCCTGTAGCACCAAGCCTTGAAGAAGATATGCTGGCCGCATATGACGCAGCGTTGTTCGAATGCAAGCACTACGATATCACCCTCGGTATGTGGTTGAGTCCATATTATGTGGGTAATGAGTTGAAAGAGTATGGCGTTGACAGCGGGGAAGAAGTCACTAATGTCCCGCTAGACAATCGCACGGAATTCAGCTGGCTGACTGCTGGGTTTGATCTTAGTTTCAAACTAATTCGTCGTTGTCCATATGGAGTTGCCACTCATATTCGCGCCAAGAATTTACAAGGAATAATCAATGAATTGAGAAATCAAAATGTGAGAGGAACTTTCAACGCCGAATTCTATACGTTAGGTCACACAACATTATTTTCCATCGTACTGTAAGATGAGCCCTTCGGGGCTCTTTCTTTAACCTCTTTCTAGCTCATTTAATACTTTTCTAATACTTTTGAATTTCATAAGTGGGGTATTATAACTTCATCGGCAGCGCAAAGGGCGCAAGGCCAAACCCTAGTGGAGATTCAAAATGGAACGTCATTTCTTTAACCTTGACAAAACTGTTTCTTTCGAAGTTGAAGTTGATTGTGGTCGCGTTGTTCATATGTGGAATCGAGACAAGAATTTCGCGGACCAACTTGGCTTCAATAGAGCGTTGAATGTAAGTGCCGCTGTTGAATTCATGCTGAAAGAATCCACAGCAATTTCTTGTGCCACTGAATGCGGAGTGACAGTTCATCGTGGTCAAGTCAAACAAAGTGGAGCTCAACTGTGAGCAGGTATGTCAAGCTGAAAGCTCGTGTCCCCGTCGTTACACGGGGACTTTCTACCTTCTATGAAGAGGAAGGTGTCTTCAAACTGGATGATGTTGTTTTCCTCAGCCATGGAGTGATGTACGCTTGTGTCTTATCGCCTGTTACTGGCAAATTCGTTTCGGGGTTCGGTCCAGTTAGACAGGAACATGTCACTGTTTTAGAGTATATTGGGAGTTGAAATAGAATGTCTTTGAGCAAATTAAAAATAGCGTTGGCGTGTCTGTTGCTGACAAGTGGTTGTGGCCCTAAAGTTCAAGAAAACTTCAAGGGTTATGACATGTTCACCGTGGAAGTCACAAATTCAACGACTCCGAAACATTTCTATGTCGATCTGAAAGTGGAAAACGCTTACGTCGGAAAAGAAATGATCGGTACTACATTTGAACATATCTACGTGTCAAAGCATTGTGATTCTTATCGGAATGCAATCGGTAAAAAGTTCAACGCCAGAGTCTCTATGATAGAACATAAGGACGGCATATACTACAGGTTCAACAGCAGCGAATTATATTCAAGTATTTGTCGATATTGACACAGAGACCCACTGTCAATTCAAATCTGTTTCACGCGAGTCATCCACCCATTAAAGAAATTCTCTTGGGTGGGTTTCGCTTCTGTGATATCCAAATATCTGACGAATTGCATTTTGTTCACACTGTTGAACGTCCCTTCCTCACCATCACGCGCAACCATTTTGGTCAGGGCCGCCAGTGTAGCGGCATCCCCCCTTCCAGTCAAAGGAACGTCATCCCAATCCGCTTGATCGTTGTTACTCACATTCAACAGGCGTTGACAGACCTTCCAGCCGCCACTCTGCCCGAAGTTCACACCCTGCTCAAACATGTCTTCGCTGACAATCGGTGATATTTCATAGACGGCATCCATATGGTTTTCAACCCAAAACCCTTGGGCATAGATATCCAGTGCCACTTCCTTCGGCATCTGCGACATGACACCCATGTATCCATATGCCCGAGCCGTGGCTACAGTGATCCCCCACATGGTTTCACCGCCTGCATCATATGGGTTGTTGGCGTACCGACCTTCAAGGTTCAGCACGTTTCTGACGATGCGCTGCTTATCGGCGCTCAATGTCGCAAATGTTCCGCTCATATCGTAGGTCCATTATCACCAGCTTCTTTGACAGTTGGAATCTTTAAGAATTCCACTTCCCCGCTGACCCACTTGTTGAAATTCACGCGCTGTGTCGGGTCGGCCTCACATTTTTCAACGTAATACGCAAACTGAACCCCATTGAATGCGGTGAACACATGGTCCTCTCCACGCTTACCAATGGCTGCCTTGAATGCCTCCATTGTTTCATCGTTTGGAGTTCCGTTCACTTCCACATCCGTCCAGTCAACTTGTCCACGGTTCATGGCGTTCAGAGCACGTTGAACAATCTGCCAGCATCCATCAGGGTTTAGTTCTATGGAAGTGTCGTACAGTTTTGCCGCTATCTTGCCTGATACCCCAGCCACTTCGTCCAGTCGGTTATTCGTCCAGTATTTCAGAACCTGTTCACCGGCGCTGACAGGTTTGTTCAGTTCATAGCTTAGAGGTAGGCCACTCTTTCCGGTCACTGTTTCAGTTCCAGGATAGTCACCGCCATTGTCATTGAAAGTCATGTCGAAGCTAAGATCGCCAGCACCCTTTCCAGCACTGTTTGAGATAGGTCCCTTCACCATATCTGAAGCCTGAATACTGTTGGCGTAGATTGTGCCCACATGCAGCTCGGGGACGTAGATCACCCCAGAGCATCGCACGTTTGCATCTGTGCGTATCTCGGGGGTTTGTATCTCAAGTCCCTCTGAGTGCTTCTGTAGCCCCTTGGCAGACACGACCGTAGCCTGTCCGGTGACAGCAGTGTAAAAGTCAGCCGCTATGCGCTGAACAAAGTTGCTGGAACACACATTGACCATAGTGCCATTCACAATGTTGATGAAAGCCTCACCAGCAATATGAACCCAACGTTTGCATCTTTCCGTAATGGACCCATCGTTTTCCCACACCCGATAACTTCCTTTCGGGTGCATTTCTGCTCTTCGTGCTGTGCCACCAGAACCATCATCTTCAACAACAAAGCCATTCCGTGAAACTTTGACATCGTTGTAGGGGTATGCAGTGGCGGAACGGTCAATAGAAGGCTCTGTGAAATTGTTGCTTTTGCTGACGGGTATGTCCTTCAGTCGTGCCTCTTCTATGGCACTGGATAAGGCTGTAGAGCGCCCATAGGCAAGCGGGTTAATGTCTCCCACTGTGCCCCAGCTAAACAGCACCCAAATGTCTGTAGGGTCGTCTGAGAGCGTCATACACATAACGTCAGACCCTACTTCCAACCCTGTTGGTGACAACCCTGTACCAGACACTGACGCACTCGTAGCAGGAACGCACATTTTGGCCCAAGGAAGGAATTCATCTGGCAGCTTGTTTTTGTCTGGGGAGTGTATCCCATGCAGGCGCACCAGCACCCGTCCAGCACCCATGGGGTCAGCGACACTTTCCACACGCCCGAAAGAAAACTTAGGACTGAACCACATTTAAAGAACCCTCGTTACTTCAACATCAACATAAACTTCTTCGTTGACATTGATGGGATAGTAGTACACCCGAATTCTAACGGTATGTTCGCCATATACCGCTTCGACTTTTACATCGGTTATTTCGGCTCGTGGTTCCCACATGGCGCATTGTTCTTTAACCTTGTCCTGAATTCCAAGTATGGAAATCGCGTCTATGTTCTCACCAAGCAAACTCCAAACTCCAACCCCGAAGTTTTCAATTTCATCTACGTCATCGGGGTTGGTGAGAACAATATTACGAATAGACTGTGCAATGGCTCGTGAATCCTTACGAACTGCCACATCATTGTTCGCCAGCTTTGAAAATGTTTGTTCGATGTCGAAATAAATGTTCGTAGGCTGCGATGGAGAGTCTATTCCTGCGAAATTTTTAATGAATGGGACATCGCTCATAATTTTGGTCCAAAATTTATTTGCTAGGGGTATTTACCTTGGAAGTCTGCGTCGATATACTAAGAGCCAACGCTCCGAAAAAAGCTATTATATGTTTTATGAGGGCTTCGCCCGAATGCTCTTATAAGGAATAAAGCACATGAACACTGTTGAAACTTTAATGTCTGTGCATCTGTGTCAGTACAAACTAACATTGTCAGACATTCTTCCATTCATTACAGCCGATTTAAGCAATATCGTCAAAAATAAATTTTGTCGGACATGGGATTCTGATTCTTCCAAAGAATTCTTCCAAAGCAAACTGGAAAGAATGCAAAATATTTTGGAATGTTGCTTCAGTATTGAGGGAAGTACCTCCAACACTCGGTTTCAAAAGTCTGAAAAACATTATTTGGACTTTCAACTGGTAAAACATTGCCGTTTCTTAGAGTGGAAAACAGTGTTCGAAGATTATCTGAACGCTTATGTGCGGTTTGGCTCGAAGATGAAACAATACGAAGTGGTGATGGACAGAGAATTGGAATTTCACGAGAAGTTGTTACTCGAAGAAATCAACAGCACCCGTCATGGCGTTATTTTATTGATCAAACAATAAGAGACTAGGAGTTCATTTTGGAAAAAGAAACAGGCATCAAAATAAAGGTGTTGAAACGCATCATTATTCCAACGGTTGAAACACTCTTCCAGTACATCCAATCACGACATATTCTGGAAAGGTCTGTTAATGACCTGTTGGTGAATACACACAAACTGAAGGAAGGTCTCACCAATACGGTTTCAATTACATATGTCGATCAGCAATGGATGAATGTTCAACAACGTGAAAGAAGCGCCAAGACATTGAGCTTCAACATGCTTTTCGCTGGATGCGAAGAATTGGCATGTTACGAACTGGCGAATGCCAGAGCTCAAGGAATTTTGATGTCAGAACTACGTCCGCGCATAGATATAATCAATGGTGAAGTATCTGGGTATCACATTTTCGTACATCAAGGAAAGGTCGTTATGGCGATCATTGTGTACGCAACCAATTTGAAATCATGGGCTGAATGTGTGAATTTGGGCAAGACTGCAAAGTTCCGAACAGATATTCCTACCAGTCACTTCCTTTACAAACGCGAAGCCATGAATAACGGTTATTTGTGGCTGACACCTGAACTCCAAGATCCAACTTCATGGTGAAAAGAAAGAGCCCTTAGTTGGGCTCTTCTTCATATTGCTTCTTCACTTTTAACATATGCTGATATAGATTTTCAGTCTGTTGGTTACATCTTTTCATTTCATTGCGCAAACGCTGAATTAGACTGAACCCATCTCCGAATTGAAATCCGTCGGCGGCGATGGCATCATCACAGACAGGGAACAAGTCCTTTGAAGGAACATAAACTTTAGTCTGAACCTTTTGCACCACTTGGGGCTCTGCTTGGGTCGAACACCCACTGCAAATCAACAGGAATAGGCTCAGAAGCACACTTAACTCCAGATAGAGATTTCTTGATTTCATTGACTTGTCTCCTGTTTGTTTCTTTGAGCGCATTGCTCAAACCATCATTGGTTTCGCGCAAATCTTCAGCAAACTTTTCAACCGCTTCTTGGAGTTTGAGCTGAGTTTTCAAATTCAAATTGGCTTCCTCAGCCAGCTTGATATTCCCCCTCAGAATCAAATTATCGGTCTCGGTTGTTTTCAGTTTTTCCTCAAGTTCAATATATTTCCACACCAGTGAGCCGACAAACGCGATGGAAACAGTTATGAAGAACCCCATGATGTAAGGTTTAATCGGATTCAGAAGTTCCAGCATTCTTTTTCTCCTTGGTTTTCATACGAAGTTTAAGCCGCTCATGAAGATTGTAGACCATTGCAATGCGAGCAGCCACCCCGAGTAATATGCCTCCAGTGATATAAACCCCCTGAGGCAGAATGTCCCTGAATTCACTCCAGTAGTCTGAGAACACAGGGATGAACCCGACTGCAACAATAGCGATATCCGTCTTGTGAATTTTCAGAAGGTTCACAAATCTTTCAAACATATTCTTTTCTCCTTTCCGCGCCTCGTAACCAGTCCAGGAAGTTTCACACCCGCACCATATACATATTTCGGTAGTTCGTTACACGCTAATTTCCATTCACCAGAAAGCAGATATTTGAATATCTGTGTTCTGGCTCCAGTCTTTGGATTAATCATCATGCGCTTGCAGCCAACATTGAACACAAATGAACCAACGCCATTGACAACTGAATCCGGAACCTTACGGAAAATCTTTGCTTCAATGTTTTGTTCAATGCAATTCTGAGCCGTCATTATGTCACTGGCGAACCATATTGCTATCTGCATGTCGTCATATGTGTTGTAGGGCTTGACATCCTTACCAGTGTGACCTATACCAGCAGTCCAAATTCTTGCTGGACACTGGTAGGAGTCCTTACGACAACCCTCAGCGTTACCCATGATTTCCATGGTTTCCAAAGTGAAACGGAGAGGATTACCGGCCTTTGAAACTAACGAAGTTTGGACTGTTTGTGGAAGTTGATTGAATTCTTCTGGCGAAGAAGTTTTCAGTTGCTGCCAACCAACTATCATCGATAATATGACGCCGACTAGACACTTTTTAGTATGTTTCATGGACTTTCTCCAGTGTAATATGGGCTAAATTGTCACCAAAGAGTATTAGCGATGTCAGAAGTATTTCCAACAGCCGTCATAAAATCAGGGAACAATATTATTTATAGACTGTGTGATTCAGATGGAAAAAGGCGCATAGTTAAGGAAAAATTCAAACCTCACCTTTATACTCTGGCTCCCGTAGGTACTCCAGTTGAAACAGCCGATGCCGTTGCCTTGCGAGGGTTAGGTGTTGACCCTCGAGTGAAAACCCCGCTGGTTAGAATGGAATTTGACAGCATCTTTGAATTCAAGCAATATATTGATGAAACCATTGATGTTCCCGGAGCCAAGATATATGGACAGGAAGACCCCGTACTTCAGGCATTTGCTAGAGCATTCCCTCGTCCGTTGAAACCAGATTTCAAACAGGTTCGTTTTATGAACTTGGATATTGAAGTTCTGTCCAGTTACTACGACATGGAAGGTAAATTTGTCGAAGGTGTTTTCCCCGAGCCATATATTGAGGAAGAACAATATCGCCAGAAGAAATTTGACGCTGCTGCCTATGCTGAGAAAATAACGAACTTTTACAAGTGGTGGAACGTGGAATTCCCCAATAGTAAAATTCCGTTATGGACCAACATGAACGCCGCATACCCTATTTCCTCTTTGCAGTTGGAAGACATGCAGCTTGGGAAATATATCCTTTGGGTGATGGTGCGTCAGAAAGATGTTGGAACATTCAAGTATGATGTCAACGATGATGAAATTGGCGGCCTTGATGTTGAAGTGCGTGAATTCAGAACTGAGCAAGAAATGCTCGCGGATTTTATTCGTTATTGGGCCAGCCGTGAACCAGACGGATGGACAGGTTGGAATATTGATGAGTTCGATGCCCCATACCTTAGTGAACGAATTCTAAAAATTTTGGGTGAGCAGTGGCTTAACGCTATGTCACCCGTTGGACGCTCCTACAAGACCCTCAGGCGTCCCCAAGGTAAAGTTCCCTATACTTCCTATGTGTGGATGGGGTGTCCTGCTCTGTGCTATATGCAGCTCTATAAGAAGCATCGTTTAAAAGAAAGAAAACGGTACTCACTTGATTATATCAGTGAAGTCGAACTCGTGGAAAAGAAAGTAAGTTATGAAGAGTTCGGCAGCGTTTCAACGATGTATCTTAACGATTTCAATTTGTTCTGTCGGTACGGCGTGAAAGATACCCGTCTGGTTTCAAAACTCAATAAGAAATTTGGGTATCTGAACCTGACTATCATGTTGGCGGCATATGCAAAGTGTAACTATGAAGACACTCTGAAAACTGTACGACCATGGTCATCCATGATTTTCAGTTTCAACTACAACCCGACAGATCCTTCACAACCCAGAAAAGTTCCTCAAATCAAGAAGCGCATAGCCAAAGCGGAAGCGTATGACGGTGCGTTTGTTCATACCCCTGTGGTCGGGCGTCATAAGAATATGCTTTCAGAGGATTTGAATTCCCTCTACCCGCACATAGAACAACAATACAACATGGGTCCAGAAACCATTGTCGATAATTCTGTCCGTCAACAGATAATGTTTGAACTCATTGAAGAGTTGGAAGGGGTCAAATGTGATTTCAATAGAAACCGAGCGCGAATTGCACTTGTTGACGCCATAAGCAATGACCGCGAAATTATAGATGAACTGATTGCGTTCGGTCCGTTTGAATTTGAAACTCTAACGCGCCACAATGTGGCAATGACACCAAATCTTCAATTCTTCTATAGAGATTTCCCTTCTGTTTACAACCTCATCACAAGAATTCTATACAGCGACAGAAAGGTGTTTAAAAAGGAAATGTTCGTTGCTGAACAGCTCGTCGTAAACATGAAGGAAAACAATCAACAGGATACAGAAGAGTTCCATATCCAGTACGAGTTGATGACGAACGGCAACACCAACCAACATGGTGTTAAAATCCTGATGAACTCCGGTTATGGCGCTATTGGTAACAAGGACTTCAAGGAGTATTTCGACCCGAGAATTGCTCGTGGTATTACTTCCGCTGGTGAATTGGTCAATAAGTGGGTCACTAAATTCTTGACAGAAGATTTGCGCGAGATATCAGGCGACAAAGAGTATAAGTTTGTCGTGTATGGAGACACCGACAGTATCTACATTAATCTAACCCCTATCGTTGAGAAGTTCGGTTTTACTGAAGAATTACTGGGAAGGAAAGGCGCTGTAGAAGCAATCGACAAATATGAGAAGGAAGTTATTCAACCTCTGATAAAAAATCATTGTCAGTTGATGGCTAATCTTGTCAACGCACATGAACAGAGAATGGTCTGGGAACGTGAAGTTATTTGTTTGGACGGCGGTATTTTTCAGGCTAAGAAAAAATATGCTTTGTTAGTCGATAACAGCGAGGGCGTTCATTACCCGCACCCGAAACTGAAAATAGTGGGATTATCAGCTAACACATCAACAACGCCTGAATTCTGTGTGCCTTGGCTCCAGAAATGTTATGAACTGGCTATATTGGGCAAAGAAACAGAACTTCAAACCAAAGTCGCCGAGTATAAGCAGCAATATTTCAGCTTCAAACCTGAGGAAATTTCAATTGCTTCCAGCGTGAGTAATGTTTCAAAATGGATAGGCAGCGATGGCGCTCCCATGAAGGGAACTCCATATCAGGCTAAGGCCTCTATACTTCATAACAAATTATGTTCTGAATTCGGAAGCAACCTTCCTCAAATAACTGACGGATCAAAAATTCTTATAGCTACCTTAAAGAAAGATAATCCGTATAATAGTGGTTATATCGCGTTCCAAAATTTTTGGCCCCGTGAATTCGACGAAAAGGTTCTACAATATATTGACTACGCCGGAAACTTCGACAAGGCATTTGAAAAGCCCTTGCAGATTTTCCTTGACGCCGTGAAAATGTCCACCAAAAGAAAGGTGAACTTGTTCGGCTTTGCTAACAAGAAAGGATAATTCCAATGTCTAGAAAGTTCAAACTCGCTTTGGATGTCGACCTAACCACGGTCGACACCCTTACTCCGTGGTTGTTATGGGCGGGTGCCAAGGAAAGCGAAGTACAAGGCATTCTTGATGAAATTGCCGAAGATACACGTTCAAAGAAATCACAGTATATGTATTTCTATCGCGACTGTGATTATATCACCAAGATCAATCCAGAATTGGAAGACCCTCTGGAATATTGGCGCACACTGGATTATGAAACTCTAACTCCATATGCCGAGTTTCAACCGGCCATGGCTAAAATTCCCCAGCACTTCGAAAACAAGGGCGTTGAACTTCAGGTGATTGTTGTCAGCTCTTGCTTCCCAGAACATTTGGAAAGCAAGAAAAGAGCCATAGAAAAATGGCTTGATGGTTTCAACCCGAAATTCATTGCTACCAACGACAAAGAATTCGTAGACTTTGATCTACTGATTGATGACAATGCTCTTATATACAGTAAGTGTTTTCAAGCCGGTAAAAATTGTCTGCTCTTTCCTTCCGAACTTTCAATTGTAAGAAAGGTTGAAGGTACGGTGACATCAAAAGAATCCACTAAGAATGGCATCTGGAAGATGTTGGGTGACCATTTTGAAACCTGCTTTGATGCTGTTCGGAGGAACTGAATGGAAGACATTATTTCTAAGTTTGAAGAAATTGGGTACGACGGCAGCTTCATTGATTTCATAGGTGAGTTCAATGTCATCGTACCTATGAATGGAAGTTCTGAAACTGACTTCGCAGAAATTGTTTTGTATATCCATGAAGCAGAACTCTATAAAATAATTTTGCGAGGAGAAGATGGAGATGAATTGTCTCTCCTCACTAATATGGAAGAAATAGGGGCTTCTGGTATGACACTGGAGGCATATATTCGTTATATTTGGGGACTTCATAGCAATGCCTAATTCAAAATTTTTGTTGTGTCTACTGAAAGGGCCGAGCGGCACTGGAAAGGGCACTCGGACAAGCCAGTTGATGCAATGGCTTGACTTTACCAAATGCGAAAAACTGAATTTCGTTAAGAACGGCGAGTCTATTGGGGTTCTTTATCCTTCAAACGGTGTTATGTTCATAGGCCAGATGGTAAACTCCAACAAAAGCGGTCTTACCAGTTGGAGCTCCATGGACATGATCCATTCCAAGTTCCACACGGCTGAAGCTGGGCGTGAAGTATTGAAAGAAGCTATCGCGTTCTGTATGGAAAACAACAAGACTGATTCATTTGCGTTAGTGGCTGAAGGCGAGCCAATGTTTCTGTCAGACAAATTCCGTCCGACGTTTATAGAGGCTGAGTACAAGCCAGATGTCTTGTTCATGCCTTATTACCTGTATAGCGCACGGGAACAGTATGAGGAGCGCATCATGGGGCGCTCTGGCTGTGCTGGCGGTGATAGTGGCTGGTCACGCGCACAAAGTTATGAATCCGACTTCACCAAGGCCAAGGACGAGTCTGTTCTCTGTGAAGCCATGGAAAGCCGTGTGAGTATCCGAAAGCACGATGAAACCTATTGGAAGTGGGGTTCCGAGGTTCTGGCGCTGCTTGGCTGCGACGAAATAACTGTCGGTCGTTTCATAGAATGGTCCAAGAACAACCCACAACTCCGTTCAGTTGGTGGCCCCAATCCAATGAACAAAACTAAAAAACTCTGGTGAGGAAAATATGTTCAATAAACTGAAAGACGTCGCTTTTTGTGGCGTCAATAAGGAAAAGATCCTAAAGGCCAAGCCGGTATTCGACGATGAAATTCTTGGTTATCACAAGGAATTCATTCGTGACCGTTATGCCATCCATATCAAAAAGGATGTGCTGAAACTTCCGCCACCTTGGACGGACAACCCGATATTCCAAGAGGTGAAGTTCACCAACGTGCGCCGCGAGCATGACCGCCAGAGCATTGAGTACATCACCCGCATCGCCGAGGTCGATATCACTTGGTTTGACAAATTCTGGAACACTGTGATGTTCAGAATGTTCAACCATATCAATGTGTGGAAGGAATGTAATGGCGGCCAACCGTTCAACATCAGCAGTCTCCGCGACCCTGTTGTTCAGCAAGCTATACGTCAGAAGCTACTGGAAATGGAACAGAGTGAAACACCTATCTTCACCAATGCGTTCAACACTGGAGGTCTCAAACAATGTCTGGCATTCCCTGAGGCGTCCAGTAACCCCGTCACAGCGCAAAGGACAGGAGAACTGGTGTTCAAGGACGACGCCGGTAACGATGTGAATTACAAGTATCAGCGTGAAGATCTACTCAGTGGGAAAATCAAGTGTAAGGACTTTGAACCAGCGATGGGAATGCGGGTGATACGATATATCGCTGCCGCATCTGCCGCACAACCTAACCTCCATGAAATTGTCAGAGAAGCGGAGGACCAAGCGATATCTTGTAAGCTACTTGAGAATGTGCGCGGTTTCAGCCGGTTCCTTTCATACCAAGTATGGGTTGACCTCACTTACTGTAAAGAATTCCCATTCAGCGAGAATGAATTTACCGTGAGTGGTCCAGGATGTGATGCTGGTTTGGAGCTGCTGTTCAAGGACAGGGATGGTCTCAACTCTGCTGAACTGTTGTTCTGGCTGCGGGAAAACGCTGCTACTGTCTACCATGACATTGACTTTAACACCCTGATGAGTGATTTGCCTGAGTACGATCGGCTGATGAACGTTATGAGCCTTGAGAATAATTTCTGTGAACTTTCAAAGTTTGTGCGCTGCAAACGTCTAATGGAACAGGGCAAAAAACCCAGAGGAAAGGTGAGTACCGCTAAACTGGTCTCGCCACCGACTGAGTCCATACCCTCCAAACCGACGACCAAACGGTTGTTCTGAGTTATGTTTCGTGTGTCATTTGGCACACGAAACTCTTCATGTTATTATTCCATCACATTTTAATTCCAAGGATTTAATCATGCCAGCTCCTAAAGATGTGCGAGGTATTGCTTGCACTGTTGCGACTAATCTGTGGGTTGATTACCAATACCGCATGAAGAAGCAAGGAAAGAAACCAGTGGGCCATCGCTTCTTCATTGAGGCTGTTTCACGTCTGAGTGAATGGACATGCCGCCTCACACAGTTTGCAATTGAGGGTGGGCATGCCGATTGTGGAAAGCCTGTTCGCATCAGCATGTACTACGGCGCAACCGATGCCAACGCTGTCGGCGCGGGGCGTGTGATGAAGTCTTACAAGCGTCACACCGACTTATGTCTGCCTAAGTTGATTGCTAATATCCCTGAGGGCCGCACCTTCTTAGAAGTTTTGGGGGCTTGTTGGGCGTATGCGGCGAACAATGGTTTGTCTGAAGCAGAGCAATACGCTCGGGGCTCAGAAATAATCAAAAACGTGCTGAAGGCACAAAGTGGATTCACAACTCTGGTCGTTACTTTCAACAGAATCAACAACTTGGATCAGTTTGTGGAAAATTTTGCAAAAAACTCTTAAAAAGTTTTAGAAACCTATTGCATTTTATTCTTAAAAGAGTAAGATGGCTTTCATGGTTAGGGCAAAGGGCTCAACCAACTTAAATTTCAAATTAAATTTCTGGAGAAGAACATGAAAGTATTGACCAATACCATCCTAGGTATCTCTGTTGAACTGTCCGAAGGTGCTGATCCCAAGGAAGTGCTCCGTGCCATCTCTGATCAAGGCCATGCCGGTTCTATCGGTCTCATCAGCCTGCGCAACCTGCTGACTGGTTCAGTGGCGGAAGCCAACGATTATGTCATCCTGGAAAAGGCATCGGATGGTTCGCTGGTCGTAGGTGATACCGTTGACATGACTATCGCTACTAACACTGATATCGCCGCCACTTTGGAAGTACCTGTTGCCGCCGTGGAAGTGACTGAAGTCGTAAGCGATGGCCGTAGCATGTCCGAAGTGATCAATGCCGCACAGCTGGAAACCCCAACTGCCGAGATCGATGCCATCACCCCTGTGACTCTGGAAGGTGAAGTGATCCCTGCTGCCGATGCCGAACCCTCAGTAGGCAATGATCCAGCCGTTGTAAGCGATACAGTTGCGACTCTTGCTGCCGAACCGACCGCTGCCGAAGCTGCTCAGAAAGTTCTGGGTATCAATGTCAACGCTGCCAAGGCCGCCAACGAACCTGTCAAGGCCAGTCGTGGCACACGCCAACGTCGCGACATGCCCTCCGAGCTCGCTGAGCTGAGTGCCAAGTATCCTTCTGTGTTCTCCGAAGCCGCTTCTGCTGGCCTCACACCGATCAACGTCGGTCGTAAGCAACATCGTTTCCGTGCTGTTCTGGCTGGTTTTGGGGATGATCACAATGCACCGAGTCTTCGCATTAGCTTCCTTCAGGAATCCAAGATCGGCATTATCCTGTATGTTTCCAACCGAACTTCAGGGTTGAAGGCCAATTCCACCGTCGCGACTTTCGCAGCTGATCTGAATGCTTTCCTGGATACTGCCGAAGTCAAGGCTGCTGTTGCTGCTTACGCCAAGCCGGTTGATTCTGAATCCAAGTAAAACGGGCTTCCTTAACCATCTGTAGTAAAATGGGTCACAATATTGTGACCCATTGTTTTATGGAGATTTTATG
>JACCDV010328846.1_pt1 | contig 17354 bp, 18 predicted proteins | sample 7446131 | NCBI WGS metagenome assembly JACCDV01 (sample SAMN15323448, study PRJNA562643) | freshwater metagenome | isolation source: river surface water | place: USA:Blue River Watershed | collected 2017-08-17 | reverse complement strand
TTTTCAAAATTTATTGGATCTTTAAAATCAAACATAAACCCATCGAATGGTTTACGGTCTATCTCTATTTCATAATCTTCAACCTTGATGATCTTGTCATTTGAAAATAATGTGACATTATCTAGATTAAATCCGGCATTGGATGTTAATTTTATATATTTTATAAATTGTCTCGCAGGTTTATTTGGCGTTGGCGCTGTTGTCGGTTTTGCGTCCTTTGTTGTAACGGGGGGAATGGTTGTGGGTGTTGAAGTAGGAGCATCACTCGCCGCTGCAGTTGTTGTAAGAGTAGTTTTATCATCCCCAACCGTTGCGGTTGTGGGCATCGAAGTAGACACAGATGTATCATCCTTTGTTGTTGGATCAGATTTATCATCCCCTGCCGCTGTTGGGGTAGGATCAGATTTATCATCCCCCGCTGCCGCAGTTGTTGAGATAGAACCAGATTTATCATCCCATGTAAAATAAATAATTAAAACAATAGCAACAACAAACAACAATGCCACAGCACCAAAAATTAAAGCTCGAGACATATTATAAACGTAATTATTATATTTATATGTTTATATTTACATGTTTATATTTATATGTTTATCTTTATCTTTACTCGGGATCATATCCCGACGATACATAATCTTCATACTGAGATTCATGAGATCCGGTGGCAACCTGATGGTCCACCACCGGATCAACTGCCGTTCCATGCCCATCCGTCGCCGCAGCAGCTGCCTGATTGAGGGCAGCTAGTTGCTGCAATAGCGATGGCTTTACACTCGCTTGGTCATGGGATGAGGAGGAGGATGAGGAAGCTGCGGGCACTGCATCAGTCACACCAGTCACACTCACAGCGCTCTCATGAACTACATCGTCACCGAGATCCATTTCAAGGTCATCATGCTTTGGCAGTTCAAATACAATCTTGGTCGCCTTAATGGGCCAAGTATAACGACCGTTAATAAGAGTTAGTTGATTCATCGCCACTAGACAATAAACAGTGGACATCTTGGGAATCTCATCCATGATGTTTTGAGGAGTAATATCCGGACGATCACGCAGAATTACTTTGGACGAATCTGTACGAATTCGTTGCTGAAATACAACAGCCGGTGTCTTGATTTCACGACCATGTAGACGAGTCACCTTTTCATACCATTGATTCTTGAGATCATCAAATGGAAGCTTAATCTTGAGAGATGGTTCCTTGTCAAGCATCGGCTTTTGCTTGGCATCAAGTGGATAGGCAATAAGCTTATTCAGCTTAAACTCGGCTTCTTGTTTCGAAAGACCCTCCTTTTCAACTAGTTGATCCACTACACGTGTCCACATGGCATCGGCCTTGTCAAACACTTGCTTATCACCAGCATGAGTCTTGATACGCAGAGGATATAGCAGACTAATAGTCGCCTTTTCTTGACGCCCAGTTGCCTTGTCAACTTTTCCTTCCCAACGCTTTACGCCCGCAACGGCAACAACCGCAGGTAGCTGCACATTGCGCTGTTGAGACGAATCAGACCAATTGATATAAGAATTCTGATTAGATTCACGAGTCTTGTTTGGCTTAAATTCAGTAATGGTAATCTGAGAGCAGTCAATGTCGGTAAACTGGAGAGGCTTGGTAGTGGAGGTGGAGGTGGTAGTAGTAGACATGATATGATAATGGGGGCATCATATAAATTAAGAAAAGATCAATTTTGCGTGATTTCCCACGATATATATATTAATTCCATATGATACGACACAGTATAACCATTTGATACGAAAATATCTTCAAAAATGTCAAGCCACGTAAACACATCACTCTTTCGCGGAAACCACAATATATATTCTCCACGTGATGCCGCATCTTTAATCAAACGTTGGATGATTTGCAAATCATGAACCGCCGCAAGTGTCTGCATCGTACTTGCATGCTCTATTATATTTTCCATATTTAACGTAGAATATAAAACCCCACCCCCACCATCCCACACCCCACCACATCTACATTTTTTGCCGCCATTGTACACTATACTGTTCATTGTTCTGAAAAAAGTTATAGTTTTTCTTGCCATTCACGACAAATAATTTCTGATACTTGTTTATAAGAATATTGGAAAACCGATTTAGATGATATATATCATTATTCAACAGTAATTTTATATCAACCCACTTGACACAATCAATCTCATTTACATCGTTCGTATTGCTTATATCTAAATTACTATAATCACTCTTTATACTACACACACATACACACCCACTGTTTTTGACACGTGGCGAAATAGATATTTTTCCATGATACTTATACCTGTGATTGGGTAAATAAATGCCAGTCTCTTCAAACAACTCGCGAAAACTCGTTTCGATCTCATTTTCACATCCCTGTGAATGTCCTTTTGGTAAACTCCACATGTTAGAATTACGCTGATGTACAATCAAACATCGCTTGTGTTCACTGTCCAATAGTAACACACCACTTGTATTACTATAATAGGCCGATGCAGGAATCAATGGGACGGGGGTAGATGAATTATTACAAACCATGATATTCTTATCTCATCATATAAGTTATTTTGCTAATTTTTCAAGACGTGTATCAATAAATGACAACCATTTAGATGAATATAACAATTTTTCATCCTTGATTAATGACATTTTCAACATTTCTTGACGATCAGTAATCATCTGCTTAAATTGCGGGAATATGATTTGTTTCGTGTTATAATCAATGGGCCGTGTTTCACTAAAATAAGCAGAACACTTTTTAAGATTACCCTCCTTGCCATGTAAAACATTATTGGAACACCAACACCTCTGATGGGAACCACGAATTGAAATGTTAAAATATATTGTACTTTTACTGTGTTCACTTCGTTTATTTTGACAATATTTATTCAAGGTTGAAACACGATAGGTAATTGCATTGTTTTTAGGATTGGTGCATTTAAAGATACGTGTAATGTTTAATTTGGGATATACATCTGACCAACAATTATTAATATATGCCTTGATCGCACTAAATTCTGGCATATCACCAGTCATTGCAACCATATTTGATGATTTCTTACTCTCCTTGTAAATTTGATTCGATATATGATCCTTGTTTTGTTTGACAATCTCCTTGCGCGGAATATACCATTCGGGGATATATTTGGGATTTTCGTTAAACGAAATCAGTTCCTGCGCATCGTTCATCTGCTTGGCGACATTTACCGCCAACTGACCAATCATCACCTTGCGCATGATATCACGATATAACTTTGAATACTCGGGGACTTCATTATTAAAATCAACAACCCGGTCCAATACATACTTACCATCAGGGTCATAAATCATACCACTCATCCTACAAGTCATACATGAAAACATCTTTTGGCGATTACGTTTACAATCATTGCAAATGGAACATTTTGATACAAATGGTAGGCGCAAACCATTGCCATATACTTGCATATCAATGATATCGTGCCAATCTGTGCGCCCCAATAAAGAAGCACGATTAAAAGATTGGGTGATTATATCTGCAAATGTGCGAGCATCACAAAAATTCATAGTTATAATATTTGCAAAAATTGGATGAAACCCTATTTTCCACTTGCCATTGGCCACCGGACGTTGTTTTGTCTTGAGTAAATACATATGATTCTCCGTAGGTAAAATACAATTCATATTCATAGCAATAATATTTCTGGTATGAACAATACATGCATTGGTCAAGATATTTACCATTTCATTCTCATCCTCTTCCGAAAGTTGTTCATCCAGTTTCATATCTAAATCCATATAAAACCTACAGTTTTCAGATTGGTCAAATGCGCGCGGATTTGAACGCTCGTTCAAATAATGAAAATGATCATTTGTTATAATTGAATGCTCATATAACGAGATAAATTCTTCAAAATCCGATTTGTTATACAATCGATAATTACCCCCACTATAACTAGTTATATTTGAATGACTGCCATCACATCGTCTATGTTGATCTGCCAAAAATTGTGTTAAATTCTGAGATGGAGATGACATCATATAAATATAAAAATCATATTTATAGGTCGGACAAATATGTTTATTGGCCTCCCCATTTTGGTTCCGGGGCTTTTTTACTCTTAAATGCCTTGTTTCGTTGAGAATATATATACGGGTCTTCAGCATTTTTGAAAAAGGGGACCCAGTTTTTATGGACAATTGGAAACCGAAATTGCGGGTATGCATCTCCATATATCGTCTTTTGACTCTTACCACCCACCGGAGGTACACGAGAACCCTCGTACCCATTTCGCTGTTCATCATGTATATCCGAATTATAATTATCCGGTACATTAATTGGATTTTTTTGGTTATATATCGCCAGTTTTTGAAACTCGTCATTTGTATATTGGACACGACTTGAATGATAGGGATCGTATTTATTTAAATCGCCCACCTCCTCCGATATTGCAGTATTATACTTGTTTATTTGGCGTTCTATATCTACCACCTGATTAGCACCCACAAATATTACAAATATTAAAATGGATACGAGTAAAAATGTTACAAACATATTATGATATTATAAAATATTTAATATGAAGAGTATCGACCAATTGTATAAAGAAGCCCTAAATATTATGACGGGTGGGAATTCCAACATTGTAAATGAAGATTTATATGTCCGCGCCGGACAAAGTATGTATAAATATGGAATTATATTTATAACAGCATATCTAGTTTATTGGACCATGTCCCCAGGCGATTTTTTTGAAATGTTTATGGCACTTGTCGTTGCCATATTAATGTTTTATCTCGTCATTATTCCATTAAATGAAATTATTCTACAAATTAATTTACACGAAGAAGGACTATGAACCCCTCGTTTTCTTCTTAAAAACTGGCTTGGTCGCCGCCTTGGTAGTTAATTTTTCAATAATCTTGTCAATCTTTTTAGACAAGGCTGTTATTTTGCCAGCTTCTTTATGAATCTGTTTATTCCCACGCGGGATTTTAGGTGGCATATTATATGCATTATTTCGACCCCTTAATTGTTTTGGGTGCGCAAATGATATATTTCAAATTTCAAGATATGATCCAGGCCATTAAAATCAAATAACGATCCTGAATAATCATACCACCTAATCGTCATTGTGTTCAGTTTATTACGAATTGGATTATATATCTTGGATACTGGATGATTATTTGAGCCATAGAATGAATATTCCCACGTATCTGCCTGCAATGGAATCTCCGTCAGTGCGCCATCTAAATGAGACATCCCCGAATGGGAAAATAACGGTGCTTCATCAATTTTTAAGATGGCATATTGTTCACCTAGTAGATTATAAATCATCGTCCCTGTATATGAACTAGATCCAGTTAATGTACTTGGAATATATCCCAATACAGGAGCCAGTGTATTAGATGAATACTTGTTATTAGTGCCCCATATCAACTCAAATACACTCGCACCACCACCCAAATTTGACGCGAATGTAACTTTACGTGTGGTGGTACTATACGAAATAGTATAGGTCGCAAGACCACCAGCCGCCGACATGGCCACACCTATTGCCGTAATTAAACTCGTAATATCATACATACCCGTCACAATCGTTGCTATCTTATACGTCCCTGCAGATACTTCTGCCGCCGTTTCACGAAACCATATCGTATTATTCGTCGAATTTATATTATATTGTGATCGAGGAACAATTGCAGATATTAATTTAATTGCATAGACGTTATGAAACGGCATACCCAATGGGATTGAATAAAAATTAGAATTAGGATAATTCACACGATCACGCATGCGCGAATCAATCACCACGACATCCGGCGATTTAAATAATTCATTATTGATTTGATTTTTTGCAATTTGCGCAATCGGCGGATCATTGATAATGACTGAATGTTCGTTGGGCGCGATTCGTTGCGGTTGAACTGGCATTTCTTGCCCCGGTATATTCGCCACTGGGATTTGTTCTTCCGGTCGTGGTTGGGGGGCGCGCACAGACGTATGTTGGGGGGGTGTTAATAACGGCTGTGTGGCAGTTTCTACATGAGTTTGAGGGGTCGACACGAGGCGCGATGTCTCGTGTTCCCGTTCCGTTAATAACTTGTTCATATCTAATTCGTCTAGTTTTTCGGTCAACACTGTTGGAGCTGGAAATTTAAAATCCGCTTCTTTACTTTTTATCGGCGCATTTAGAGGTATACGTTGGGCCTGGATTTGTTTTTGAAATTCCGTAATCAACTCTTTATTTTGTGTTAACAGTGGAGCCTGACGAAAGTATGGATCTTTCCATAATCCGGCGGCAATCGTCATGACCAGGCGGGGCTCTGCAGGTGTGATTGGATGACGTATCGTCTTTAACCACTCCATTAACGTCTGAGTTACAATTTGTAAGTTCTTTTCGGTCTTAAACAAGTCAGATGCCATATTAAGATTATATTATTATGGCATCGAATTTTCACGACTTTATGGGACGTATTTATGGATTGGCAGTCATTGATATCGTAGGTACAGTCATTATTGTTTATTTGTTATCAGCGTATATGAAATGGAATTTTATAACCCTGTTAATTTGGGCATTTATTATAGGTGAAGTCGTCCATGTCATCATGGGGATCGAAACGCCCATCACGCGTCACTTTGTGGCTTATAACTAGTGACCGGTTTGGTGGTGGGTGATTGGCATATATTTATAAAAACTGAGGGATTGTTGAAATATGAGTTCTTCGGCACTTGTTTCTTTTTGAGACAAATACGTCCAATTTACACGATATATATACTTTTCATATATTGACAGCGGAATATACGGGTTTAAGCATAACACCGACCAGTTGATATATCTAAAATATTTGTCAATAAATGCATGTGGAATATCAGATCGCCTAGATATAGATGTAAACAGCTCACGTGACTCATTTGTATCATGATGAACCATGACTGCGGCATGATCTTCAATCACATTGAACGGTGTCATTGATGGCTGTGGCCTATTTATTTTAGATTCTTCTATTTCTCGTAGACATTTGCGGAATTGTTCATATTTGATAAATGAAGCCCTTGGGATACTTGGATTTGTGCATAATTTGCGCCAGTGGCTGAAGTATAACTCATCCTGATGTTTTTCAACAAGTTGTTCTAAGAATGATATGGGGAGATGCTTGTTTTGAAAGATATAGTCAAAATAATAAAGGGTGTGATATTCATTGAGAGATTGCACAATTGTAGAGTACATCAAAATAGCATCTTGACAATATTTAAAATGTCTCTTGTGCTTGTTATAAAATTCAAGAGTTATACTTGGATTTTCTGCCAAAGTATGAAACAACAATTTGAATTGTCGTATATGCCTATCATAGAATTGCATAGATATACTCGTATTTTTCGCCAACTTTGCAAAACCATCCCCTGTTATATATTTAATATACTTTTCAAAAAAACTTGTCGGGATTTTTTCATTGTCACATAACCAATCAACTTGGATATGACTTATGTTCTTGACAAAAAAATCCACCGGAATGTTTTCATTAGAACATAACCACTCCCAATCCTTGGGAGTCAAGTATGAATGGTGTTTTTTATAAAAAGATAACGGGATGATCTTGTTTTTACAGATATACATCATGTCTACGCCCAATATATGCTTTTCAAAAAAAGAAACAAGTTGCTCACGACTTTTTTTTCTACTAGACATCGTTATGTTTTTGAAAAAATTGGACGCATCTGCTTGAAAATATTTAAACCCATGATAGAGATGTTCAAGTCCTTTGATATCCCTCTCGTTATACATTTTTTCTACCATGTCGTATTTGTTATAATAGATCATCTCAAACACATCTTGATATTCGGACAAACAGATTTCTTTGTTGTCGTCACATTCAGTAATTAGAAACTTGATAAAACCACTGGCCCCGATGATGTCCTCATTGAGAGGATAAGTTTTGTCCGCATACACAATACTCATCTTAATTTTTTTTATTGAATCATATATTTTTTTATACCGTCGCAACCCCATTGCCCGAACCATCATCCTTCACCTTGGTAAAATCAACCCATTTTGATGATTTATCACAGATACATCCCAAACTGGTCGTGTAATAGGATGGGCAGCACAATGGGCTATACTTTTTAAATAACAGCGGAGCTAACTCGGGTTGAACACCCTGTAACATTTCGGGCTGAATGATGCGATTTGTTTCGGGATCACGCTTAACCACTGGATGGGGTGCATGAGACTCTCTAAATTGACGATCTATATCCGCCACCATTTTAGGACTCTTTTCAGGCCCCTTGAAGGTCTCTACATACCCCTGCGGCTTTGGTTTCAAGAATTTCACCCAAGACAGGTACCCCAATACAACTATAATCAGAACTTTAAACATGTCTAATCTCATCATAATATAACGTACTAAAAAATGATTAATGACCATGGATTTTAATAGGCGGATCCTGACAATCTTCCAAATGACATATTTTGATCTAAATATAATTGATCGTATCTATTGGATGAGTTTTATTTTATATCCACATCCAAACATTCATATTTTGGTTCGGTTGTTATCGGTGTTAATTCACTTATATCACGTGTTTTAATATTATTTTTATATGTTCCATGTTTGTTATTTATAATGTGTAAATGTTCATCTTTAGGCTTCCATAGTCCTCCGACAGCTGGCATTCCATCCACACGTATAATCTCATCATAACCTCCCAATTGTTGCTTTTGTAATTGTTCTGCAAACATCTTATATGCATTAATTAAACATTCATCTGTTGTACGAATTATGTTATTACTATTACTAAAAATAAATTTGTGGGTATCTTGTGTACATCCCAGTTTCCATTCTAATTTGAAATGAGGAAAATAATTATGTCTATACTCGTCGGATAATAATGTAAACACATTCGTCTTTATATTCTTATAACAATACAGCCTATAACCATAATTATATATATTATCATCATAAATAGACGACGGTTCTGGATAATCAATTAATTCAACTATCATATTATTAGGCTTTACAAACGATGTGAGATTATCAATGATGTATTGTATTTTAGTTTTTTTAGATTCTTGATCAAAATATGATGTTTCAATTACCGGTTTGACATGTGTAGACAAATGTGGATTTTGAATTTTTAATTTATAATGATCGATTACAAACGTATCATCTAAAGCATGGTCTATATATAGTTGTAATTCCTCACGTGCCATGGGATATGAATCATAATCACGTAAAAAATAAATTATATGCCAGGCAGCGGATGAAATTACGTGAAAGCACATCTCTTTGTAATATATGTCTGATAGCATAATAATATATATACCATATTTACCATAATAATTTAAACGCATAAACATAATTAATGACCATGTATTTTAATAGGCGGATCCTGATCATCTACCACTTTGTAGGTTTCTAAAAACGTCTTGATTGCATGACGATGATCTCCATTAAATTGTAAACGCCCATCCTCCAACACAGTGCCAGATATATGCAACGACTTACGTATATATTTTGCAATTTTTTCCAAATCTAAATCAGATGCCAACCCTTCAATAATCGTCCAATGTTTTTTACCATTCCTCTGCACGATACGTATATGAATCGCCGACTTGGGATGTATCGGTTTATTTTCAAGATCTATATCAAATACGTGCATAGACATATTCATTATATATCTAATTTACCGAATCTTGAATTGTATAGGCAATATTTGCGGTACATTGGATACTTTGTTCACCTTGTGAAACTTTTCATTATCACCCATGTATACATTCCGAAGATTTTGATATATAATTCCCAAGATCTTTTCATACAAGGATCGTATATGTTCCAATGACCCAGATGCAGATATATTTATACCCCCACGTGGAAATATTGTAATGGTCCCATTCTGATATTTTATAATCAATCGCGAATTTGTAGGTTCAATTATTTGCTGGATATCGTATTCTTGCTTATTTTTCATTAAACATTTATACAGATGTTTAATCGACAGTTTAAACGAAATACTCGCAGATGCAACAATGACAGAATACTTGTCAAACTCAATATATGCCGCCGGTATAATCGCATCAATCAACCGTAGCGCAAATTGAATGTCATCTACGGACCTACATCCCGAAATATTACATATACCATTGGCACATAACTTAATATTTATATTGGATAAACATTCACCCGTTTTTGTCATGGTTTTATATGGCGACAAGATATGAATAGATATTTGTTTTTTTAAAATCGTCTTGACTGGAAATTCCTTTTTAAATGTGTCATTGATTATATAAACAGAACCCAAATAACGAATATATTTTATAGATTTCGACAATACTTCATTACTCTTGTGTAAATCTTTTATAGATTGTACAATATCGTCATAACACGCATCATAATAAACCCCTGTCCGCGTTTGGAAACTTATGGAACTCAAATATATATCACTTGGCTTGGGGATCTGATCAAGCGGTGGAATGGTATATTCATAATATTCAATATGCGATGCACCTGCGTTGATTTTATCATTCATTAACAATTCCAATTCAACATCCTGGTCCATTTATATCAAGTTTCCTATCATATTTATTAATATGGATACGTGGTTTAATAATTGTGATCCCAACACGAATGGCGAATTAGCATTATTTGAATCTATAAAACATAAATTACACGTTATTTTTGATGTGGGATGTCGGATAGATAGTTTATATACTTCATTTTTGGGATGCGTGCATTATTTTGATCCAGACGGCCGGTTTATCGATCAATTATCACAATTATCACATCACAATATTAAATCATATTATAATAAATTTGGATTAGGTGATCATAACAAAACATCTATATATTATAAAGACGATCAATCATTTATATGTCGTCAAGATATACAAGAGATTGATGTATTTGAAATAAGACGCGGCGATGATTATATTACAAAATATCAAATTCCACATATAGATTTTTTAAAAATTGACACGGAAGGCTATGAATTTTCCGTTATTATGGGATTTGGAAATTTTATATATAATGTTGATCTTATTCAATTCGAATATGGAGGAACGTATAAAAATCAACCAATCACATTATATAATATCATCGATTATTTGAAAAAATACGGATTTGATAGATTCGCGCTAATTACATCATCTCATTTAATTGATATATATACTTCTGCATCCCTCTCATATGCGTCAGGTATTTCAACAACTATGCAAGATATGATTTCAGAATATGCGTATTGTAATATTTTATGTATACATTCACGTATATCATTGACCGAGTTATTTCAAACCACATATGCGGTATAAGCGCTAGATTATACATTCGTCGGCTTTGGCCTAATATCTAGCCCGAAAATAAAATTGCCAGAAACCATATCCGACGCCTTGCCCATATTCTCTATCGAACTACCTCCTTCAATCGATTGCGGCCGAGGATATAACTTGGTATCAATTGCCACACGAATCGTCACATTAAACAACTGCTGTATACCCTCGAATGTATCCAAATACGAATCACGCTGGAAAGTTCGCTGCTCTAAATTATTGCGATTACAATACGCCTTGTAATGATCAATAAACAACTGCTTGGGAATATAATATTCACTTCCAATCATGATATAATCACGATCCTTGCAAAATCGCGTCAATGAATTACTATTTGACGCCAATTCCATACGGTTCGTCCAAAAATATTTAGGACAAAAATTCCAAAACGATTCCGTCTTGTATTTACGCACATATGTCAAGTATGCACGAACCGACTTGTGAAGGAAATTTGGCAATTCTTTTATGGCATTCCGTTCAATCGAACCATCAATCTTTGAACTGGGGATGGATTTAATAAATAAAGATTGCACTACACGACGAGGAATAGAACCATTGAAATCCGTAAATCCAAGATCCGTATTACCTGCCAAAAATGTGGAACTTGTCCATGCTTCAACCTGCTTAGATTCTTGAAACTTTACTGATAGACTCATCTGCTCACCACTAATCATAGATTGAAATACTGTGGGCGACATGGCAAATGTATTGTTCAAGTCAATACCCAAATTACCATAATATTTAGCAAGTGAAGATAAACCAAACTGCTTTTCTATATCATTATTAATTGTCCCAACATGTGTAGAATCCCAAAAATTAGCCATAATCTTTAAAATTGTAGATTTACCTGTTCCACCAATACCCTTGATCATCATCACCGTTTGCCAATTATCATGACATCCCACAGGGAAACACCAACGCCCTATATACATGTAATGCATACGCGAAATACTATTCTCCTTGATTTCATCATCCTCGTCATAAAATTGGGTATCCAATATACGCTGAACACTCGGAGTAGGGATCTCAAACCAATCTTTCATGATATGACTGTCACCCACGTCATTCAGATCTTCCGCAAGGTGTGGATAACGTTCTACAAATTCCGGATCCTGATAAAAATCTAAATCGGTATCAAAATACTTGGAGGCAAACTGATCACTTGGAATATATTTATTGATTTTGGAAAATGGAACTAGAATGTCATAAAAATCATTCACCTTGATATCCGGCTGGTAATTGCTATAATATATACCATTACGGAACGCAAATACAAATCGCGAGGGGGTAATATCAGCCAATATACCCGACTGATTGGCTATGATGGAGCGAACAACCGATTCTGGCCGCTCACTTGAATTATAAAAATTCAAATACATTTTCATATTGCGCTCCTTGCTACATTCGCGATAACAAAAATCGCGTACAGATATCACCTTTTTCCACGCCCTTGTAAAAAATCCCTCGGGGGTATAAATCTTGCGATATAAATAATTATTAAACTTGCGCAAATCATTCTCAATGATACGATGGGTTATATAATCCATCAACATGGGATGTTCGCGCTTGTCATGAATATAAAGATTGGCGTGCTCGAATTTGGCACCAATCATGGCGAAATCAATCGTATTCACATCCAATCCATTACGAAAGATATTCTTGGTACTTGAAATATTTTTAATAAAGGCCGATGCATGATAAATCACCCCTAGAATCTTTTGTAATTCATCTTCGTAATCATTAATAATCTGCGTACGAATACACGCATATTGTGCCACCATAACCTCTTTCAGGAGGTATGATTCCATAAAATTGATTATATCCGATTCATTTATAATCAATCCATCCGTCCAATCACTACCCATGAGTTCACAAATCTTTTGGGGTTGTTCATATAGACCAAAATTACGGCGGGTTAAAATATTTATATCCGTATTGGAAAATTCCATTTTATGTTGATCTAGAAACCATTTAGTTCGCAAGGTGGAAATATAATGCTTCACCCGATTCTGAGCGTCTACAAGAGAACATAAACCATTTTCCAACGCATGGGAGAGTGTATCCAATGCATTGGCGAGATAATATGTTTGTTTGGAAAACTCCCCCACATACTTGCCAATACGCTCAGCTTCAGGGATCACATGAGTACTTTTAATATATAAACTATCATCCGGCTCTATCTGAATCTGAACTGGCTCTTTTTCGTCAGCAAACGAAATATCATCATCTTCATCAAAGCCTACGTAATTCATATAATATATATCATCATATAAAATTACGACCATTCAATACACCCACCCCCGCCTCCGCCCCTTATTCAACCAATTTTCCAATAATAATTAACTTGTCCATAATTTGACATTGCCAACTAATGATATTCACATTTTTAATCAACAATGAATATGCGTCATTCTCATGTTTTTCAGGTTGTTCAATCAAATGAACCGACGAACGAATATCTTCTGCCAATACACGTCCCAGAAATTCGGGATGTTCCTGTTTAATGACCACCGGAATAGTTGTTCCAATGACGGGACAAAAAACCAATGCACGGACACTAATATATACAATGAGCCCTTCGATAATGTCAAATCTGCCGTGATTAATCTTTACATTGATCACTGTATTAATCACGCCCATGGATGTATATCGATTATTATCTTTTTGATAATAATCATTTACAAATTTAGTAGGATTTGTTTCAAATGACAATTTATCAATATATTGAACTTGAAAATGTTGCTTAAAATTCTTGATGGAAAATGTCATATAGAATTATATTTATTCATATTTATCAAGACACAGGTGGTGGGTGGCGACATGTAAAAATATATATATGATTTTAATCAAACAAATGAACACAATCAAGTGGACAAACCGGAAAGAGTTGACCGTTAACCAGGTCAAGGCCATCATGTATGCACACACCCATCAAGTCGATGACAAGTTGATAGCCCTTTCGTTTTCACCATCCGAATTACGGCGCCTAGATTTAGGCAAGGATGATGATTTTATAACCATTAATTCTGAGTGGATGAGACGGTGTTATTTTGATGAGATAGTTGATCGTGTGATCAATCTACCCAAATATGATCCTCCTTATATCAACATAATTCGTCGGGAGACTTGGGAGGAATGTGAACTAAAAAGAAAATATATATATGCCGAGGAGCGGGAGGTTATAAGTTATCGCACTAACCAGGGCGTTTTCAAGACTTTATCCTTTGATATGCATATATTTATAGATCCTGATGAGGGTATGCGGCAGGTTACATGTTATCGAACTAACAATGGTAAGATTGTTTCCAAGACTTTAACACTAGGTTGGGCTCATCATGTTTTGGATGTTGTGGACGAAACAGAAGAGGAGGAAGTTTCTGCCTATCAACTGTTTAAATTAGCAGGCATGGAAATTTTCCACGAACTGGCCAATCAAATGCCCATGATGGATTTGATTAAGTTGGTCAAATAATTTGGGGGTGGGTGGTGTGTCATAAATAAACTACGTCACCTCACATCAAAATACAATATGATTTCATCAAAATAAAATGGGTTATATTGGTGGCGATGGCCATGGGATATCCTCATAACATTCATGGGTGATGATATATTGGGGCAAATCACGCAATGCACTACGGTATTGACACCATGCCTGTTTTTGTTCGGCCGTAAATGGCACATCTAATACTTGGGTCCAATCACATTTGGCAAGTAATGAATCACGCAAGGATCGCGTTTCTTTGAGGATATTATCCTTCCATTCCTGAACACGTGTGGGGGAATATTCAATGGTCCATTGACCCGTTTCTTCATTATAATGACCAGAATAAAATTGAGGTGTAGTTATATCTAAATCCGGCGAAATATCATCTATATAAACAAACATTTCTGGATAACGTTTTATATTATATGCTTTGGGCACGAATTGAACACTCATATCCCCCAGAACAATTGCGGCGATATAGTCGGAATTCATAATACGTAAAAAATTTTAATAATCGGTTTCCACCACCATGTTATATAAACACATTCCCAAAGTAAGACCTGCTGATGCACTACGTACAACACGTGGTGTTAATAACCTGTTGGTTTGTGGCATATAAGCCGCTGTAATAATTCCCGCCGCCGTAAATCCATTTTCCAAATCTTCAACCAAATAAGAACAGGTTGTAGATGCTGGAGGGGAATATAATGTTAGCATATATGGTACCGTACTATTCACAATGAAATTACTGCCGAGTATATATGTAATTTGGTTAGATGCTATACTATCACCACAAGAATATAGATGCCAACAAGTTGCGTTTGTATGATACCCCATCCCGATACATGATGTCATGCTGGTTAGTGGATTATATGTTGTAGCCGCAACATTGACCGCCATACCCACAAACATGTGACTGGTTACAAAATTAAATGCATGATCTGTAAATGTACCACCTTTGGCACTGAATTGGAATTGGGCAAAGAATCCACCACGATTAGCAACTGTACTACCTACGCGAAAATTTGCGACCGACGAAATAATACCTGCATTTGTGACACCGCGGATATAGATCTGCCTCATGGAGGAGGATAATGGAGCTGCTGCTTCGGTGGCTACTGCGGCAGCCACTGCACTACCTACCAAAGTAGGGGCGATACCCCATATATCGTTTGTCACGGTCGTTTGTGAACCAGACGGGCATACCGCCGCAATCTTGTGTCTACCTATACAACGCTGCAATGCAATGGGACGACCAGGTGTCGTATACTCCAGACGAGGGAATGGATAATCATTTCGTGCATATAATTCCGTATAATTTAGTGTATTTCCAGGACTACTAGATGGGTAAAATACCGCCCCGGTAGTGTATAATGTACTAATGGTCCCGGTTATGGCAAATAATGTGGTTCCCATCAAGTTAGACGAGGTGATATTCGTCGCAGTTATATTAGTGCTAATTAACTCGGTCAATAATGAAGATGTGGCAGTAAACGGTTGAGTTGCAGTGATGGCCGTTTCGTTGAAAAACATCGATAAGATGCTATCACCACCAATCGCCAATTGTGATATACCTACCATATACATTGAATTATTGATGGTGCCATTTAACACACCTCCTGACGAACCATCATTATTTGCTGATTGTACTACACCAATGCGACCCGTCTCAAACCCACCATCCGTGCTGAGAACAATTCGAGCACCACCCTGTTCACCTGCGGAATTTTGCGTATCTCCTTCGATGGCTAATTCTGCAAAACCACGCGATTGTATCAATAGTTTTTTGGTATCATTAATGCTATCCAACGTAGTCCCAACCACCAGTTGTAAATCACCAGTAGTACCACAAAAATTGGCATTGGTTACTAATAAGCTGGTGAAATAACCCGTTGCACCTCCAAATATTGTACTGGTGACATTTGTGCTATATAAATTGGCAAAACCACCATTCGTACTTGTGACATTTGTGCTATATAAATTGGCAAAACCACCATTCGTACTTGTGACATTTGTGCTATATAAATTGGCAAAACCACCGTTTGTAGCCGTAATATCAATCGATACAACTTGTGATATATAATTGGCGACATATAGAGTCCCAAAAGAAGCGGTACTACCCACAAAGGTAGTTCCATATAAAGTGGTGGTGGTTATTCCACCCGACACTAAATTGGTCGCCGTGATATTGGTGCTTATTAAATTCGCCAATACACCTGTCGCACCGCCAAACGTACTTGTGGTGATACCACCCGACACTAAATTGGTTGCCGTGATATTGGTGCTAATCAAATTAGCCAATACACCCGTCGCACCTCCAAACGTGGTGGTGGTTATTCCACCTGATACTAAATTGGTTGCCGTGATATTGGTGCTAATCAAATTAGCCAATACACCCGTTGCACCTCCGAACGTGGTGGTTGTAATACCACCTGATACTAAATTGGTTGCCGTGATATTGGTACTAATCAAATTAGCCAATACACCCGTCGCACCACCAAACGTAGTTGTTGTTATTCCACCTGATACTAAATTGGTTGCCGTGATATTGGTGCTAATCAAATTAGCCAATACACCCGTCG
>JACCDV010062220.1_pt1 | contig 17360 bp, 17 predicted proteins | sample 7446131 | NCBI WGS metagenome assembly JACCDV01 (sample SAMN15323448, study PRJNA562643) | freshwater metagenome | isolation source: river surface water | place: USA:Blue River Watershed | collected 2017-08-17 | reverse complement strand
GGCAACCTAGTTCACTTTGCCGCTATGAAAGGGCATTTAGGTTTTTATCCAGCCCCTAGTGCGATTGAGAAATTCGCCAAAGAATTAGCACCCTATAGTACCTCTAAAGGTTGTGTACGCTTTCTTTTCACCAAACCACTCCCCAAGACTCTCATTACCAAGATGGTGAAGTTTCGGGTAAAAGAAGACTCTCTAAAATAATTTTTTAAAAAGAAAGCCCCACAAGTGTGAAGTCTCTGAGACTTTCTTGTGGGGCGGTGGCTTCAGAAGCGCAGGCTGAGGATCAGCCGGCGCCAGAAGGAGGGGCGAGTGGCTTTGGTTTGCCTCTCGCTCTCCTGACTGATTTCCTCCCAGGATGCGGAAGGATCGAGGCCGAGCTCGACAGCGCGGTTTTCGCGAGTCACGTTTTGCATCAACATGTCCTAACTCCTGGTTGGTTGAACTGCCTATATTAAACACCATTTAAGTTAAAAAGTCAAGTTTTATAACATGGAAAAACAAGTCCAAAACACTAGCTTTTTTCCGTATTTTGGGTGTACACTAAAAACGTTATGAAAAATCTCACAAAAGTGGGCGTGGTTTTCACCCTAGGGCTATTTGCCTTGGGGTCTTTTTTTATCAATAAAGCCGAAGCGCAGGAGGGGTGTGGGGTGATAGATTACTTAAACGAAGAAGACGTTGTTATTGAGAATTGTTCTAATCCGTTTGGGTTGGAAAGTATTGGTGGTGCAGAGATAAATGTAGCCGGAGTTTTACTTTCACATAATCAAACTGTAACTATAGAAGGTGAGGAGACCGATCGTTACTATCCTCATAATACTCCTTCTAGTTTTTCTCGTGAGCGTATTTTTCGTCATGAGCCAAATGGGTATATTGAAGTAAATAGTGAGTATCACCAATTTACTGAAGAAGACTACTGGGTAGCTGGTGAAGCTTTCTTTGGCAGCCGTGAGGCGGCTGATCAGTATGTACGTATGGAGATTGGTGAAGATGTAGATACTGAAGCGCCTACTTGGAACTGGGATGTATATACAAATTTTTTCGATTTCTATACCGCTATGTATAAGGGCTGGCGCTCACCTTTAAGTGTTGGTACCTACACCGCAGTTTTTTATGAGTCTGCTGGCTCATCAATGGCGCCAGAGGATGATTTTATAGACAATATAATAAACTGGCTTGTCCCAACCGCTTACGCGCAGTTCTATAGTGAATTCCCATATACCACAATCACTTTCACTATTGCTAATCCTGTGGAGCCGACCGGTCCTTCGAGTGTTCTTTTTTTACCAGGTATTATGGGCTCTAATCTATACGAAGAAAGTGATGAGTGTAACTGGTTTGGTGGGGCAGATGAGGTTAAAAGATGGGTCTCTACCTTCGACTGTGATGTCGAGCGCTTGGTGATGGACGAGAATGGGGTGAGCATAAATAATCTCTATACCAAGACTGAAGACGGGGTGGTAGAAGATGTGTTTCTAGTATCAAATTTATACGACTCCTTCATAGAAGAATTAGCAGAACTCAAAGACGAAGATAAAATTGCTGATTATCGTGCCATCCCTTATGACTGGCGTTTAAGGCTCAGTGATATTTTAAAGACTGTAAACACCGGCGGCCGAATTACTCTAGATAATGAAATAGATTATAAAGATGGTTACATCTACAAGAGTCTTGAAGCTCTAGCAGATGCTTCACCGAGTAAGAAAGTGGTTTTGGTCGGGCACTCTAATGGCGGTTTGGTCATAAAGACTCTCTTGGCCACTATGAAAGCGGAGGATGATCCGCTTCTAGATTCTATTTATAAGGTGGTCTTGGTGGCGGTACCGCAAGCTGGTACCCCAGAGGCGGTGGTGGGTATGCTCCATGGCGTTGAGATAGGAAAGGGATTTGCGGTGTCGCTTGAGCAGTCTCGCCAGCTTATCAATACAGCGCCATTTGGTTACCATCTTCTTCCTTCCGAAGATTATTTCGAAATGGTTGAGACTCCAATCATCACGATTGAGTCTGGTACTAGTACCGACGCCTGGCGGGGGCAGTTTGGAGCTGAGATAGATACTCTTATCGAGCTCAAGTATTTCCTCGAGAAGGAGAGTGGTCGCACTACTCCAGCTTGGGAAGATACCAATATCCCAGCTACGGCTTACTCTGGTCTTATCAATTACGCCAACAGCGCCCATGGCTTCATGAAAGACTGGAAGCCAGAGGAAACCCTGGTTTACGAAGTCGCTGGTACTGGCGTGGAGACTCCAGCTAATATTACTTATTTCACAGATTCGCACTGCGCTCGATCCGCTTATCAGTTTATGGTAACTGAGTGTGTGGAATTTACCTCGAAGCTTGGCTACCGCATAAATAATGTGGTTGATGGTGATGGTACGGTAGTGGTGCCTAGTGCTTTAGCTGATGGAAGTGAGAAAAGATATGTGGATTTATTCTCTTATAATGACGACGAGATAGATAGGGAACATAAAAATATATTTGAAGTACCAAATGTATATCAATTTGTTACTAATATAATCCAAGGAAATAATTCAACTGATTATGAATATATTTCTGACACTAAGATTGAGTACGAAGATAAAAAACGTTTTGTATACCAGCTACACTCACCACTTGACCTATATGTAGTCTTAAGTGACGGAGAGGTGGTGGGAAGTTCCACTTCATATCTGCGCGGTGTGCAATACTACCGCTATGGCGAAGTGCAGTATTTATCTATCCCAGAATCAGAGACAGATTACGAGATAAGACTAGATGGCTTAGCTACCGGTTCCTTCACTTTAGATATAGAAGAGTATGTGGGTAATGCTATGCAGGGGCGCACCACCTACAGCGCTATTCCGTCTAGTACCTCTACCCAAGTATTACTTAAGGTGGAAGAAGATGAAGAGGTTGTCTTAGAGATAGATTACCAAGGAGACGATATTTACGAAGCTAGAGCTTTTCCGGGCTTAGCCGCTATTGAAGCAGTGGCCCTACCGGCTATCACCACTCCAGCCGTTCCAGAGAAGAAGGGTGGTTCATCAAGTACTAAAGTAGGCTTTAAGAATTTACTTCCAGCACCAACTAATGATCTTTCTGCTGCTGTAGTGACCACTAATGAAAGGGAGTTGCTTCTTAAATTAATTCAGTTACTGACGGAGTATCGAGATTTATTAATGAAGGCTAAGGTACAATAGTGGTATGACAAATAAAGTAGTTTTAATTACATCAATAATTGGAGTTTTGGTTTCTTTAGTATCAAAAAATTCAGTATCTATAGGGATTTGCTCTAAAAGTGATACTGTATGTCGTTTAAGTTTTGATATAACAGAACATTTTGCTTATATTTTTGTTCCAGTATTATTTTTCTCATTTGTTACCTATTTCGCTCCCGAGCGCATCTTTGCTTCTTGGTGGAAGTTTGCTCGCGTAGCTATCCCGGTAGCGTTTATCGCAAACGCACTTCTCGTGTATGATATGTCTAAATCAACAGACGCTTTTGACGATATTGTATATATTCCTGTACTTATCTTGATATACGGCTCATTCATCCTTGGCTCTGCCTGGCAAATCTGGAAAGGTTGGAGTAATAAATAAGATATTCATTAAAATCCCTAGGCCCTGCCTGGGGATTTTACATACACGACAAGTTATTGAGACAATTAAGCGATACAATAAAGCTGTATAAGAAAAAGGGGTGGATATCTGAGCAAGATTATAATTCACTACAAATGACGATTAGTATTTTAATTAAGTAAATATGCTCCAAGTAAAAAAGAGTGTGCTATCAGCATTAGTATTTAGTACACTGGTATCTTTGTCGTCATATTTAATTTTCTCTGCCGGCTGCGATACAAATAATTGTATATATGTTCGAGAAGGGTTTGTGGTGCCGGCGTTTTGGTTTGGTATATCAGCTTCAGTAATTTCAATTTTCTTCCTATTCTTCCCAGCTGCACTATTCATGAGTTGGCTTAAAAGGATTGCTTCCTGGTACTTACCAATCCTTTTTATTATCACGGTCACCACTCCGGTAAATTCAGGTCACATTATGTCTGTAGATAGAAGTCAGGTTGTTTTTGCCGGAATGGTAATTCTGGGATTAATAACCCTAGTCTTCGTTGGTTTTGATTTTTACCGCAAAAGAAACATTTAATTCATTAAAATCCCTAGGCAAGACCTAGGGATTTTATTAAGTAAGCTTAAGGTACAATAAATATATGAAAAAATACATTTTAATTGTTTCGTTTCTGTTTAGTCTAATAGTTCCAGCAATTAGAATGGGATTGATTGATCCGAATTATAAATATGATGCGACACAGATTGTATTTAATATGTCGATCTTTTTTATTCCGGTCTTTATTTTCTCTCTCATCACTTACTTCGCCCCTGAGCGCGTCTTCGCTTCTTGGTGGAAATTTGCCCGCATTGCCATTCCAGCTATCTTCATTCCGGTGCTACTCATAAACATGGAGGTCCATCATAACCCCAACGGTGACTGGCAAGACATCTTCGACCTTCAAGCTCTGATCCTTCTATACAGCATCTTCATCCTCGGTTCCGCCTGGCAAATCTGGAAAGGTTGGCGAAATAAATAAAAGAAAAAGCCCCACGAGTGTGAGCTGGGAGGCTTTTCTTGTGGGGCAGGGCCTTAAAGCAGCATCGCTTCAATTTCCGTCCAGGCAGCAACCTGGTGGACGCTGGCTAGATGACGCTCGAACTTGTGTACTTCGTTCGGATTTCCTTGAAACAGGAATTTATGCGGCACCGTGGTTAGGTGACTCAAAACCTCCAGCCGGTCGTCTACGAAGTGGGTAATGCCAAGCTCTTGGCAAATCGGTGCTTTGCCCTCACGCGTGCGGCAGAAGCGCACGTGATTGGGCGAAATCCCGGTCTGCTCAAAGAACTTATTGTGATGAAGCCATTCAATCGTCTTTGCTTCGGTGTTTTTACCGCACTTTGAGACGATGAACACCTTTTCGGCAAACCGTTCCTGGACGAGTCGTCTTAGAGCGGTGACTGCGCCTGGCACAGCTGTGGTCTTGAGGTAGTTTGTTGAAAAGAACGAGGTGTCTGTCCCATCATTGATACGATCAATGATGACTCCACCTACGTCCACACCAAGTACATCCATTTCTTAACTCCTTGTTGTTGGTTTTGGACTACCAACAAATACCACGCGGTTATATTGGTGTCAATTTTAAGATTTAATTCTTAAGTGTGTTACCGTATTACTATGAACCTAGAACAAATACTCATCGGCATTTTCGTCGTCATCAATCTTGTGGCTTTTTCAGTAATAGCGTACGACAAACGTCTCTCTAGGCGGGATGGAGACATTGAGCGAATTCCTGAGGGAGTGATTTTCTTCAGGGCTGCCGCCTTTGGTGGGGTGGGGGTTTACCTCGGCATGCTGGTCTTTAGGCACAAGACCCTGAAGTGGTACTTCCAAATCGGGATTCCGCTATTGATCCTTCAGAACTTGGCGATGGTGTATTTGGTTTGGGAAACACTAGGTTCAATTTGAGCGAGGAAGGAGATAAGCTACTAATTCATGTTTAAAAATGATAAAATCAATTATCATGGCTAACCTGTTTGGTAAAAATCGACTGCGAGAACTTGCACAGCAGGTTAAGACTGAAGACATCAGGGATTTTATTGCCCTCGTAAAAACGTGGCATAAGGACTACCATTCAGGGTCACTTAAGACAGATAAAGAGACTTCTCGGGAACAAGCGTACAATCAAGATTTTTTCATAAAGATTCTCGGCTATCGAGAAAAGCCTGCCAATCCATTTAGTTTTGAACCAAAAGCCACTACCGATAAGGGTCAGCTACCAGACGCAGTTTTAAGTTACACCGACACTGAGAACGATGTAAAAAACATCGCAGCGGTCGTTGAATTAAAGGGAGCAGGAGTTGAACTCGACCGTCCGCAACAGCGAGAGGGAAACATGAGTCCTGTTCAGCAGGGATTTAAATACAAAACGCAGTACCGCAACTGTCCGTTTGTGGTCGTTAGTAACTTCTGGGAATTTCGACTCTATCGAGACAATCTACTCGACTACGAACTTTGGACACTCGATGATCTTGTCAATGAAGCTGATGACTACCTACTCTTTAAGACTTGGTATGTTCTTCTAAAGTCAGAAAATTTTACAGCCGTTAGTGGTGTCAGCAAGACCGAGGAGCTTCTTAGCGATATCCGTATTGAGCAAGAAGAGATTGGGAAAAAGTTCTATAAAATATACAAAGAAGCTAGACTTGAACTCCTGCGAGATATCTACAAGAACAATCCTCAGATTCGTAAGGATATTGATACTGGGATTGAAAAGGCTCAAAAGATTATTGACCGGATTGTCTTTGCTTGTTTTGCAGAAGATAAAGGGCTACTACCAGATAATACCCTTCAGCGAGTTATTAAAGCCGCTGACACATCAACTTTTGGTGGTTCGCTTTGGAATACACTCAAAGGCTTTTTTGAAGCGATTGATGTTGGTAGTGCAAAGCTTGAAATTCCAAACGGATACAACGGTGGTCTTTTCAAAAGAGATGATGTTCTCAATAATCTCACGATTAGTGACGAGCCACTTCGTTCGGTACTTGGGCTAAGTACCTACAACTTTAACGAGGATTTGAGTGTCACCATACTCGGTCATATTTTTGAGCAATCAATTAGTGACCTTGAAGAAATCAAGAATAAGGTTAACGAAAGCCAAAATCTCGATACGCTCTCACAGAGCCGTCGCAAGAAGGATGGTATTTTCTATACCCCTGACTACATTGTTCGTTACATTGTCGATAATTCTCTTGGTAATTATCTTCGTGAATATGAGGAGAAATTTAAGGAAGAATTCAAACTCAAAGGAGACATTAGTGATGTTAATTATGAGAAACGCGAACAGCAGGCGTATGAGAAATATCAGGTATTTCTTGAGGGTGTAAAAGTACTAGATCCTGCTTGTGGTAGCGGGGCGTTTCTAGTCTATGTTTTTGATTACTTGATGGCTGAAAATAAACGAGTTGCAAACATTCGAGGTACTTTATTTAATAGTGATCAATATATTCGCTCGATTCTAAAGAACAACATATTTGGTGTTGACTTAAATGAAGAGTCAGTTGAAATTACTAAACTAAGTTTATGGTTGAAATCTGCTGAAAAAGACAAAAAGTTGACCGCACTTGATAAAAACATCCGTTGCGGAAATAGTTTAGTTAGTAATCCTAGTATTGTCGGAAATAAGGCATTTGACTGGGGTAAAGAATTTTCTGAAATAATGAATGATGGAGGTTTTGATGTAATTGTTGGCAATCCTCCATATGTTAGACAGGAACTAATTAAAGATCAGTCTGAATATCTTTCAAAAAATTACAAATCATATTCAGGAAAAGCTGATCTTTACGTTTATTTTTTTGAGCTAGCAAGCAAGCTTTTAAAACCCGAAGGTGTTTTTTGCTATATCTCTTCTGGTAAATTCTTTGAAGCAAATTACGGAAAGACATTAGTTGATTACTTGGTTGCTGAAACAAGTTTTAATCAGGTCATTGATTTTGGTGATCTTGAAGTATTCCCGGGAGTTAGTGCTTACCCAATAATTTTTAATGCCCGCAAGAAATCTGCCAGTGATTCGTTTACGTATTTAAAAGTTACATCACTTAATTTCAGTACACTCGAGTCGGTAGTAAAACAAGAAGGTTTTGAAATGTCACAACGTGATTTTGTTGAAAATAACTACAAATTTTACAATCCTATTATCAATAAGATTTTTAAGAAAATACATGTAGATTCAGAAAATTTTGAATCACAATTTCCGGCACCAACAGTAGGAATTAAAACTGGATTAAATGAAGGGTATTTATCTGAAATAGGTAAAGATTATGTATTTGGTAGGGATATAAAAAAATATCAACCAGTTTCTACTCAAAAAATCATTTTTCCTTATAGCTGGAATAGTGAAAACAATGAATATGAACTTATGGATGAAAAAGACGTAGAAGGTATTGAACAACTTTTAATAAATAAAGACAAGTTATCAAAAAGGGCTGTAATTAAAGATGGCATCAAAAACGGTAGTAAAAAGTGGTACGAATTCCAACAAATAAACAAAAAATTAAACTTTGGAAACGAGTACATAGTTTACCCTAACGTGTCACTAGGTTGTAATTTTACAGTCAGCAGAGGGAGTGTAATTGATATGACTGGCTTTATTATACCTTCAAATTCTAGATACCTTTTAGGATTACTAAACTCAAGTTTATTTAAATATTTTATTGAACACACCGCAATATCAAGACGAGGTGGTTATAATGAGTTTAAGACTCAATATATTCTACAGTTTCCACTCAAAAAAGCATCTGATGGCATACAAATGGAGATATCAGAATACTCAGAATTGTTATTAAGTAAATATGGGGCACTAAAAAATCTAAATCAAAAGTTTCAAAAGCTGGTTATATCTGAATTTAAAATTATTAAATTCTCACAAAGACTTAATAAATGGTGGGACCATGATTTTGAGGAATTGAGTAGAATATTACCAAATTCTGTCACCTTGGCTAAAAAACAAGAATTGCTAGATTTATTTGAAATAAATAAAGAACACGCAATTTCTTTAACTAATGAAATACAAGATCTCGAAAGAAAAATCGATAACACAGTTTACTGTTTGTATGGTTTAGATGAAGATGAAATAAAAGTTATCGAAAAATAAACATGGATGAATATTCACCAAAATCGATACCTGAGGCAATCGAACGATTCATGTCTTGCGACTTTACGGAATCTGATGAGGATGTGTTAACTAACACGCCGATTGAACGGATTGAGTGGTTACACTCAAATTTTAAACCAACCATCATGAAGGTGACAGACTTGGATAAAGGAAATTACCTGTTGCTGGAAGCGTGTGGTAGTTGTGATATGAATCCGCATGATGCATCTTTGGTGATCATGAAGCATATTTGGCATTACTGGCGTACTGGTCAGATAAACTAAAGCCATTTAACTCCATCAATTGGATGGCTTCATAATCGTTTGGTTGACTAAATGCAACGGCGTGTAAGTTCTTTGAGCTTTGTATAACAGTATCACTTAGTTTAGTTCCAGGGTAGTTACCTTGTTTTGGTAAAAAATTTTTATCAAACACAATTTTTCTAAAAGTTACACTGACCATTTCTCCTGAATTGAGTGTCATATAAAAGAATGGTGTGTACCCGTGCTTGATAAGTGAATCCTCAGCTTTATCAGCTGAGAGATAGTGAAAGAATAAAGAAACATCTATGGCTTCACCTTTTTCCGCTAAGGGTATAGCCACTTTTAGTTTTGACTCATTAATAGCTTGGAATACGTCACCTGTCATATAGTCAGTGGGAAATAGAATTCTTGCACCTAAAGAAACCTTATCCTTATTGTTTGGTCGCTTCCATCTCAGTGGCTTAAATGGACAGAAGCCACTTTCGAGTATTTCTTCAGCATGTTTTCTTGTTAAGCCATACTGCGAGTCATTACCATCCCTGCCTGATCCAATAGGGTGAAAGCTTAGCTTCATCTTGCCTCCAAAAGTTCTGACAAATACATACACTGAATTCTCGTCGTGAATAATGGACCATGTAGATGATCTTTGAACATTTTGCTCATCAACAATTAAGAAGCGGAAGTCATCAATAATATTTTGTAGCTTGGTTTCTAGGGCGTCCATAACTTCTTAATGATACTCCTATTATTTAATTACACTAGCTATTAGATTAAGCAAAAATACGCTTCATAACAACAAATCCTACTCAGAATGAGGGGGATTTTGTTATTAGCTGTACTTACTGCTGTTTATGAGGCGTTTAAGCCTCTCAGTAGGTCTAAAAAGGGGACGGGGACAATAAAATCACAAAAACTGTGGTGTAATTTTGAATAAAACCGCCTTAGGCGGTTTTTGTCTTTGCTTTGCTTGGGTGGCTACGAGCTTTTTACAACAATAAACTCATTTAGCAGTCCTAAATACTGGTCAGTTACTTTTTTCGGGATTTTGTTGTGTTGGAAAGGTTTGATGGCTCCTTGGTTATTCAGGATGGTGTCTACCTGATCAAAATAGAAGCCTTCGGGAGTGGCGATGAAGAGGGCGCAGTGTTTCCAAGACTGTTCGATTTCTTTCGCAATGGCGTGTACTTTTCCTCTGGTCATTTTAGCCATGTATTTGATTTCGACTAAGGTAACGTTGTGGTTGTCTTCGTTTACAATTGCGTAGTCAGGAGCCTTGCGGACTATTCTTATCATATTTCTGGCGTCTTCACTCTTTGGAGCCTTGGCTAGTTGGTTCACAACCTTTTCGTAGCCGAATTCGAGTACAGTGTAGCCACTAGTGTTGTGGATCATTTGTTCAAAGATAATTTCCGCAATCTTGCCTTTGAGTAGTTCGTGGGTGAATTTGATGTTGTTCATACTGTTGAATTATAACCCCCTGGTAACAAGCTCATTAAACTTAGCTGTATTTCATATGGAGATTGGTATAGTATTTGTATAAATATGCCAATAAATCATCAAAAGCTGGAGGAGTGGGTGAGGATGTTTACCGATCATGTGCAGAAGATTGGTCCGGAAAATCATGTGACCGATGAAGAGGGTTACAAGTTTCATACAGTGGATCATTTTCTACACCATTTTGATATCGAAGCTTTTGATTTGGCTGCTATGCTCGACTCGGCTATTCCAAACAATAATTTGGTGGTGGGTAGTATGTATTACCCAAAGAAGATGCTGCTTATCTTTGCGCGAGAGTATCCGGAGGAGGTAAGAGTGGTGTTGAAGAATTTGTATGACGAAACTAAGTCGGTAGCAGATAGGCTAACCGAAACCGAAGCGGCTTTTGATGCTATCCAGGCTAGATGGAATAGTGAACGTGGAGAGACGGCGCATAGTTATTTATCCTTACGTTTCTTGAGCTTGCTCTTGGCGCTCCGCTATCCAGATAAACATAATCCACTTAAACCAAGTGAGTGGCGAGTCTATGTTAAGTTTTTGGAAGAGTCTTTCTCTATGCCGAAGCGTCTTACCGCTGGACAGCAGTATGAACTCTATACCCCATACATAGAAGCTTTGCGGAGTTATATTAAAAATCTACCCGCACTCCAAGATCTTAAAAGAAAATTGACCAACGGCCTGTCTTTTAATGACGATGAATCTAGATGGCTGACCCAAAATGTGATTTATGTCACAGCCCGCAACTATGCCGAGAAGATGGCAGAAAATTATGTGCCGGTAGAAAAAGAGGTTTATACACCAGAAGAGAACAATGAGGTCCTTAACGAGGAAAATGATACTGGCTTTTTTGCGTATGAAGCTCACCTCGAGCAGTATATTGTTAAAAACTGGAATAAGATAAACTTCGGTGAAGACCTAAAAATCTATATTGATGAGGGTGGTTCGGAGGGCGAACAGTACACTACTGATGTTGGTATTATTGATATTCTTGCCACCGATAAAGATGGTAATTATGTAGTAATTGAACTTAAGCGTGCGGAGTCTGGTTATAAGGTGGTGGGGCAGGTGCTTAATTATATGGGTTGGGTAAGAGAGAAGTTGGCAGAAGAGGAAGGGAAGACGGTCAGGGGTATGATCGTGGTGGGGAAGGCAGACAAGACCCTTCGGTCTGCGCTTAAACCAGTCTCGAATATAGTCAGTCTTAAGGAGTATCGAACACAGTTAGATTTGGTTGATCCTGCATAAAAAAAGACCCGTTGATGTTATCGCTGGGTCTCTGTGGTGGGGCAGGGGTGACCCTGCTCCTTTGTGGTGTCAGATGATGACGAAGTTAGTGAGGTTGCCCCAGGGTTCTTGACCGAGTGGCGTGACCGACTCTTGGCTGTGGTCTGCGTTGCTGGCGTAGCGGATTTCGTACCAGTCTGGGATGTTGATCGCGATGCGATGGCCATCGCTTGAAAAGCGAATGGACATTTCCATGCCGGTCGCTACGTCAAACGCCTTGCCGTCAGACAGGTACCAGCTGTCTTCTTCTTGATCCGCTCGTACCTTAAAAATGATCTTGGTTTCGCGGTGACCATGCCGGTACTTATCGGTCTGCTCCCATGGCACGAAAGTTGCGGTGAAAGTTCCGGCGTGCGGATCATCCTCGCTTCCTTGGTAGCCATAGGCAATGGACTTGAAGCCAATCGCCAGCTCGCGCCGGAGAACTTCATAGGCCATGATGGCATAGCGTTCGCACGCTTGCTCAAGTAAAGCCACACGTTTGTTCTTGATGTTTCCAACAAGGTTCTGCATCTCAATTTCTCCTAGTCAGGATTGGATAGAGGACTATTCCTCGCACCCAGCTACCAGTCGGTAGTGTTTTTATAATACCATAAAAATTATAAAAGTAAAGTAAGACATTACCACTTTAGAAGACTTGAATAAACAAAGGAGTAGGTGTACAATTGACACTAATATGTCAATGTCAAAAAAAGCGCCGGAAAATCTTCGCTTCGCCGTGGTGGCGGTCGATGTGGTGGTGTTTGCAGTAGTGGAGGGCAAGCTCTCGGTTTTACTGGGAGAAGTAAACCGTCCGCCGTACTACACCAACATTGAGGCTTTTATTGGTGGAATAATTAACTCTGAAGAAACTGCTGAAGAAGCTTTGCTTCGTCATATTGCCACCAAGACTAATTTAAAGAAACTATACACCGAACAGCTTTATACCTTTACCGATATTGAAAGGGATCCTAGAAGTCGAGTGGTGTCGGTGAGTTACCTTGGTTTGCTTAGACCGGAGTTGATTGAAGCGGAATTGGCTTCTGGTCTACGTTGGTGTCCGGTGAAGCAGTTGCCTGATTTGGCCTATGACCATAACCAAATGTATAAGACGGCCATAGACAGACTAAGGGGCAAGGTCTCATATACCACTATTGCGCAGTTCCTGTTGCCAAAAGAATTTACTCTCTCGGAGCTACAAAATACTTACGAACTAATCTTGGGTAAGGAAGTTGATAAGCGAAATTTTAGAAAGAAAATTTTAGCTCTTGATATAGTAGATGAGACCGGGGAGATGCAGTCTGGAGTGAAGAACCGTCCAGCTGCACTCTATCGCTTTAAGTCTGAGAAGCTGACAGAGTTGCCGCTAGGCATCTAGATGATGGGGGAGAGCGTTCCGCATAGGACCGCTCTTTTCTTTTAGCTAGATAGTGTAGATTTGACAATAATAAATAACTGTATCATAACTTAGTGTAGTATTGACACTAATAATGGATAAGAGTATCTTTGTGTCAGATATACACAAAGTAACTACCGGCCTGAAACCAATAAGGGATGAAGTAGGGTCTTGGGGTTAAGTAAATGTATTTGTTCTTTGACAGAAAGGAGACGAACATGACAAGTGCGCTTCTGGTCATTAAAGGCCAGTTTGAGTCAGCGCGTCGGTTTGCCGATATCTTTGGTCCAGTGGTGGCAGCTGCGGTGGGTGAGCGAAAAGCGCTCCTCAAGAAGCAGTATGCCAAGCTGTCCCGGATGACGCACCCCGACCATGCTCTGCCTGCTGAGGTGGCGCTAGCCACTGAGGTGTTTGCTGAGCTCTCTAGTCTTTACCGAAAAGCGCAAAAAGCGCTGGAGGATGAGACTTATGAGCAGGCTTTTACTACGCTATCTGGTCAAGCGACCAGTACTAAGGTGACCATCACCGCCGGTGGGCGAGAGTATTACCTCGACCTTACTCCATTTAAAGAAGGAGATTTTTCCAACATTCATTTGGGAGAGGCGAGCGATGGTACAAAAGTGCTAGCCAAGATTTCGATCGATCCAACCTTGAATCAATACTTGGTTGGCGAGGCGGCTCTGCTTATGGGGGTGGCCAAAAACAAGTCGGTAGTCAAAATCCTGCCGTTTCTGCCAAGGCTACTTGATACGGCGGTGCTCACTGAAGGAAAAAATGAGCAGTACCGAGTTAATCTCTACGAGTATCGACCGGGTTTTGTTTCACTTACGGAAATACGTGAGGTGTACAAAGACGGTCTACCGCCCGTGGAGGCAGCCTGGATCTGGCGCCGAGTGCTTGGGCAGACGCTCGCAGCGAGCATGCTCAAGTCGGTGCATGGGGCCATTGTTCCGGATCATGTACTTGTACACCCCGTGACACATGAGCCGCTACACATCGGTTGGGGTCACGCCGTGGAGCGCCCAGCCGAGAGGAGTGCCAAGATTGTGACGATCATCGATCGTTATCAAGATTGGTATCCGCCTGAAGTGTTCCGAAAGGAGGTGCCTACTCATCAAACCGACCTCTACATGGCCGGCAAGACGATGGTCTACCTACTTGGTGGAGATGTGGCTCGCAATCGATTCCCGAGCCATGTGCCAGAGCCGATAGTGCGAATCGTTAAGCGGTGCCTTGAGACGGAAGTCGCAAGAAGGCCGCCTGATGGTTTGGCACTGATGAACGACTTCTTTGAGGTCGCCAAGAAGCTCTGGGGCAGAAAGTACCAACCCTTGCGGTTGTCTTAAACGGAATCCAAACACAACCTTTTTTAAGGAGATTATCATGGGTGGTGGAGTATGGGACAGCGGCGCCTACACAGCCGCAACATCCGCCCGTCGTGCCTCTGGCATTGACGATTTCGATTACGACCACAAGGTTAAGTCGGGTGCGGCAAAAGGCGTCCATGCCTCGCTTGACCCGCTCGGAATCAAAAACCCGGATCCGGTCAAGTACCTCTTTCCCGTGCGGGAAAGCCGGGACAGCGCCGAACACCCGGATTCGATTCCCATCGCCATGATCTTCGACGTCACTGGCTCGATGCGTTCCATCCCGATGGTGCTGCAGAAGAAGCTGGCCAGCCTGATGGATGTGATCATCGACAAGGCCGGCCTGCGCGATCCGCAGATCCTGGTCGGCGCCGTGGGCGATTCGACCTGCGACAGGTATCCGTTGCAGGTGGGGCAGTTCGAGTCGGACAATACCTTCGACGAACAGCTGCGTAACATCATCCTCGAAGGGGGTGGCGGCGGGCAGAGCATGGAGTCCTATGCCTTGGCCTATCGCTTTGCCGCCGACCACACGGCCACCGACGCTTTCGAAAAGCGCGGCAAGAAGGGCTACCTCTTCACTATGGGTGACGAGATGCCTTGGCCGACGGTGACAGCCGGTGATGTGGCCCGCCTCTTCGGGGTGGAAGCGTCTGAGGACGAGACGGTGGAAAGCCTGATTGCCCGCGCTTCCGAGCGCTGGGAAATCTTCCACCTGTTCTCGCTCGATGGCAGCTACCGTGATGACACACGGGTGCACAACCGCTGGCGCGAACTGCTTGGTGAACGTGTCGTGATGGTCGAGGATTCGTCCTTGGTCTGCGAGATCATTGCCGGCATCGTGCACATGCTCGAGTCGTCTTACGATGCTGACCGGGTGGTCTCGGACATCGGCCTTTCCGGCGCGGCAGCGACGAAGGTCAAGAACGCGCTGGTGCCGGTTGGTGCTGGGGCGTTGGTGGCCAAAGCAGCAGCTTCTTCCAGTGTGTCTCTCCGCAAGGGTGGGGCACGGAAGGGAGGTGTTTCGCGGATCTGACACCAGGTCCAACTTCATGCAGCGACACCTTGGTGTCGCTGCTTTTTTAACCAAGACAATGGAGAGATTATCATGCGTGCATCAGTTGTTATTGATTTGGGCTTTGGTGATGCTGGTAAAGGCACTCTTGTCGACTACCTCGCCAGTCAGACGGAAGGGGCGGTAATTATCCGTTTCAACGGAGGTGCTCAAGCGGCTCACAACGTCCATACGGCAGACGGCCGGCATCATACCTTTGCCCAGTTTGGCAGCGGAATGTTGGTGCCTGGCACCCGTACTTATCTTTCGCACTACGTGCTCTTTGATCCTTTTGCTCTTCACAACGAAGCTGCTGGCCTTGCCAAGCTCGGAGTGGGTGATGCCCTTTCCAGGCTAACGGTTGATGCGGCGGCCTTGACGGTCACGCCTTTTCAGAAGGCGGCCAACCGGGTGCGGGAGTACCTGCGAGGTGACGAGCGACACGGCAGTGTGGGCATGGGTATTGGTGAAACGATGTACGACATGCTTACCTACAAGGAGCTGGCGGTTTACGCCGCCGACCTGCGTGATTATGAGCTTTTGTTTCAAAAACTCACCAGACAGCAAGAGCTTAAGCAGGCAGAGTTTGGGTTAAAGCTCAGGCAGGTGGCAGAGTCTGGTTTTTTGACAGAGGAAGTAAAGGTTTTGAGTGACCCTAGGGCACCAGCTTACATCGCCCGGTCTATGGTGGAGCTGGCGAGAAGTTTTTCGCTGGGGACCATTGCAACCTTGAAGCGTTTCTCTTATGAGAGACCACTCATCTTCGAGGGTGCTCAAGGAGTGCTTATCGACGAGTGGCATGGTTTTCACCCATATACCACCTGGAGTACTACCACCAACCAAAACGCCAACAGTTTGCTTCGTGAAATCAATTACGCTGGATCTGTCACTCGGTATGGTGTGGTGCGGGCATATAGCACTCGTCACGGTCCGGGGCCTTTCCCAAGTGAAGACCGTGGTCTCACCTTCGCACTTCCCGATACACACAACGTGTTTGGTAAGTGGCAGGGAGGTTTCCGGGTTGGCTGGTTGGATTTGCCCCTGACTCGCTATGCCTTGGCTGTATCTGGTGGTACCGACAGTATCGCACTCACACACCTGGATCGCTTTGCACAAGTGCCAGGCGGTAGGGTGGTGGTGGCCTATGAGGTTCATGCCTCGAGTCTGTCACTTCGCGAGCGCTCGGCGATTGTTGAATATAAGATGAAGAGTCCCAAAGCGGGAATGGTCTACATCAGTTCTTTTAAGAAGAAAGCAGATCTTGAAGACTTAACGTATCAAGAGATGTTGTGCAGTATCCTTGGCAAGTCCAAGCCTGTCTTCGTTGACACACATCTGCTAGGTGAAGCCTTTGCCGACTATATCGGTGATGATCTTGGTCTTATGGTCGGTGTCACTTCCTATGGACGTACTGCCAGCGATAAGGTGAGAAGACAGTCTCTCCTTATAGCGGCATAAGTTCAAAAAACACAAACCGGGCGCAAGCGTCCGGTTTTTTTCTTGCCATAAAAACTTCCAAAACACTTTGACTTATAATTAAAAACTTGTAGAATTTCGAGCGTGGTGATTTTGCCACATGATTTGTTCTTTATACGAAGGAGCTGATGTGACTTCTCGAAACGAAAAAAGAGCAACCTTGACCCGACAGACGCCGCTTGATCAGCAGGTTTTGGCCATGATCCAGGTCTTTGACAGTCACCTGAAAAAGATTCCGCCGAACAAAACCGCCCACAGCGAGGCGGCCAAGGCCACGGTGGCCCACTACGGCAATATCTGCACTACCGAAGTCGGTAATGCAGACGCTGTTCTGGTTTTGTGGTTGCGGAT
>JACCDV010967745.1_pt1 | contig 17361 bp, 28 predicted proteins | sample 7446131 | NCBI WGS metagenome assembly JACCDV01 (sample SAMN15323448, study PRJNA562643) | freshwater metagenome | isolation source: river surface water | place: USA:Blue River Watershed | collected 2017-08-17 | reverse complement strand
CAATCGCTTTGGCGTCCACGACAATCTCTTGTTCTTCACCCGAGAAATTGACTGGTGTGAACGATACATCGAGGACAAATACATTGCAAGACAACCAGTTTAAATATCCAGTGGTTGTGCCTTGGTCCGGCAAATTAGACACTGTCTCGGCTTGGAATGAAATCTGTGCTCAAGGCATGGAGATGTTTGGCTTGCCTGGTGACAGATACATTACAGATGCCAATGTCAACGACATGACTTGGTGGTTTAGAGACGAACAAGACGCACTGTTAATGACACTTAAATTCAGCGAACAATTATGTTAGAAAAAATTATTCGAGTAGAACCAGCTGAATCTTATATTTCACTTACGTGGATGATTGGGTCTAGATGTAACTACAACTGTGTGTATTGTCCTGCTGAACTTCATGACTCTACCAGTAAACATCCTGATATAGAAAAGTTAAAAACAGCTTGGAACAACTTTTATCAAAAAACACAGCATCTTGACTTACCATACAAGCTATCCTTTACTGGCGGTGAAGTTACTGCCAATAAAAGTTTTTTGCCATTGATTAAATTTTTGACCACTGAAAATTTCAATGTCAAACAAATCTTTGTAACAACCAATGGCAGTGCTAGTGAAAATTATTATCGTAAGTTGTCTGCTTTGGTCACAGGAATCACGTTTAGCACTCATAGTGAATTTTTTAACGAGGCAGAATTTTTTACAAAAGTTCGAGAGATCAATGCTATAATGATACGCCCAGAAAAAAGTATTCACGTCAACATCATGGATGAACATTGGAATCAAGATCGAACAAGATTGTACCAAGCCTGGTTAGATAAACACAATATTAGTAATAGCATAAACAAGATTAACTATAGCAAAGGTGCCAGCACGGTTCCTGTAATCAATGGAGTTAAAAACATTGAGTCAATTTGAAGACCACCCAAATTATAATTGTAAGATAACACTGGATTCTGGCAAAGAATATCTGGTATATGCCAATTGGATTCATAATCAAAACTTGGATCATTGGAATGGCTGGAGCTGTGATGCCGGACATACTAGATTTTACATTGACAAAAATTTTGACATATGGGACGGAGAATGCCAGAACAGTCAATTGGGCAATGCGTTAGATGATTGGAATATTCAAACCAACACCATATGTAAACAAGAAACCTGCACAGGTTGTACCGACGACTTAATAACAAAAAAGCAACAGAAATGAAAACATCTACACTTTATTTTGCCTACGGAGCCAACATCAACGCAGATGACATGGTCTGGCGTTGTCCTAAGGCCCGACCAGTGGGTGCGTTTGAATTGCGTAACTGGCAACTAGAACTTTATTGCCATGCCACTATTGAGCCACAGCAAGGCAACAGCGTACATGGAGTATTGTGGGAACTCACTCAGGAGTGCGAACAAGCTCTGGATGTGTTTGAAGGGTTTCCTAGCTATTATACCAAACGCACTTGGTATCAAGACGGACAGTGGTTTTTCTTTTACGAAATGACCGATCCCAAGTCTGGTACACCCAGCGAGGGATATATACGTGGAATAGCCATGGGCTACAATCAATGGCAGTTACCGCAAACAAAGTTAAAGGAAGCTCTTGACAGAACCTATAACCTACAACGTGTCTGTAAAGAATATATCAGCAGTTGATGCCTTAAACATCAAGCATGAACTGGTTAATGTATATCAGTTAGTTGATGGTAGAGATTTTACATGGGCATGGTTTCCGGAGGTGCTAGATGAATTTAGCTACTTTCAAACTGAGCCTCGACGCATGGAAGTTCGCTTTGTTGAGCAAGCCAATGCCACGTTCTTTGAATTGAGATTTGCCGATGCTTCAAGATAAACCTTTGTTTCGAGAAAAAACTAGTTTTGCTCATGCCACTGAAATAGTCAAACCTTTTGGGGTATTGGAATCAGTGTTGGATTGGTGCAAGAGTGAACTAATGGATGACTGGCGGTGGCAATTGGTAGAAATGTCATCGGACATCAAACCTGGGCGGTATATATTCTACTTTGACGACGAGCGTGACTACTTGGCCTTTGTGCTCAAATGGTCAAATTGGCAAGGTTGACCAGAATCTACCTTTTTGCTAAAATAACACAATAGTAACAATTTTGGAACAAACATGATCAAGCAAATTATTGTCAACATCAAAAATGATCTTCATGACTATCGCTTTGTAGGAGAAGAAGCTGAAGCATTAGGCAACCGATTGGATTCAGCACGTAAGGCTTTGGAATCAGCTACATCAGATTGGTCTCGTCGATATTGGACACAGGTTCTGGACCAGTTATTGTTTCAATGGCGTTGTTTGCCGGCTCTGCACGACAGCCATGCAAGAATGAGTTTATTGCCACGCTGGAACATTGACTATGACTATTACCAGTATGAAAACACCGTGGATGGGTATGACTTTACCGACAAGGTATTTGATCAGATTTTTAGAACCAGTTTGGATGAAAGTTGGAATCGTGCAAGAGAGGCACGTTTGGCAAGAGCACAGTACTAAGGAGAAGAGCATGCAAGGATCAATCTATAAAGATGCCACAGGTCGAGAATTTGAAATCAACTACGTTGATCACAACATGAATGGTTCGTGGGTACACTATCAAGAAGTGGGCACTGACAAACAATTCAGTTGTTTGATTGAAGCATTCAAAGAACGTTTTACAAAAATGGAAAACACAAGATGATCACAGAAGCTCGCGAAATGATTGTACAAGCAGTGTTGGCCGGAGAATTAGCGGCTGACTATTTGACTGTGGAAGAAGTTGAAGCGGTTGAGTTGTTGGCCTTTGATGCCGCAATGGAACAACAGTTGGCTGATGCTATGAATCGTGGCAAAGCAGTGTTTTGGGGACTGGACGGAGATCCACCTCAGTAAAGTATCTGTCTGGTAACGCCAGACTAGTGTGACTCGCACGAAACAAGTGAGGTTAGTTACCCCACGAGTGGTTCTCGACCAACCTATCGGGCGCTGGCTATGCGACAACGGGCCCTGTCGGGAAGAGGATACCTCGCTGGTAACACAATTTGCTCACCGTTGATCCCAAGGGCAACAAATCCTTGGGAAGAAGCAGGAACGCTGAGTACGCCGGAAGGTGCTAGGGATAAATTAAACCTCCGGGGGCTGTCAGAGCAATTTTACCAAAATAGTTGACCTATAGTCTAACTTGTAGTATAGTAACAATTACAGCATGTGCTGGATTAACATCGGACGTAAAACCTTTGTTATGTACAATCGAAAGGAAACAAAATGGCAGTTACAAATCTTGTAGTAGCATCACCTCAAATTCCAAAGACCTATGCTAGCCAGGTCAATGATAGATATTCTAATTCGGCATCTATTTTCGTAGATCTCAAAGATCGCCTCAATCAAACTATTAATAGTTTACCATCATTCAAACAAATTCAAGTAAGAAACAGTCTCAAGGCTGCACTAACTCACTGGCAACAGAGACACCCACATATTCAAACGTTTTCAGACCTAAAGTTGGTTAAAACACTTCAGGTACCGTTGAGTGATATTCTTATTGACACTACCATGCAACGTAAATTAGACCTAGCATGGGTCATGGAAATTCTCAAGAAGTTTAGAGAAGTTCAGGCCATGCCACTGCAACTTTATGAAGTGGTTGATCCTGAGCAGTCTATTAATTACTACCCTGCTGGCGACACTTTGTATGCCAGTTGGGATGCCCAACATACAGGTATTGTGTTTTATCTTATTGCTGTGTATGTGTTAGGTGAAGACCCTACCAAAGTCATGGTTCCTGTAAACATTTATCCGGTGAGTCTCAAAAGCGAAATTCGTATGAACTTTGTAAACGGCAACAGCAATGACGGCAAAAAACTGTTAGAGGACATTGATCTATTCCAACAGATGGTCTATGGTGTTCGTTTAGATGGCAATACCAAGCCCGAGTGGCAAGAGGCCGAACTCAAACAACAGTATTTAGAACAGGCTGACCTGTTTGCTACTCATACTAAATTTGGCGATGTGGATCAACCGGGTGCAATCAGTCGTATGCAGGAGATCAACGGCTACACCAGCGATGTTATTCGTAAGTTCTGTTTATACACCACTACAATTCCTGTGGCTCGTCCAATTGCTTCTCAGGAAATCGAGATTATGTGTAAGTGGTTTGACACAGCTAAAAAAGATGGTATTAACTATACCGATCAAGAAATTATTGATCTTGGAAACCACTTACATCAATTGTTTGATGCAAATTTTCATGAGTCTAGTCCATTGTGGGACAAAGTTCGCAACGCCTATGAAAATTGGTGGGACGAATTCTACAGCGCAGTTCCTGTTGATCGCAGACCCACACGTAGTCGTGTCAGCAAAAACTGGACCACTGGCGGCCCATTCTTGTGGCACCAGTTGAAAAAGACCTGGACCGATGGTCGTTTGCCAAGACCTATGTCAAGTCCGTTTATTCCAGACGCTAAGGATCTATATTAATATGACTCGCACAGAAATGCAGACCTTGGTTGAAGGTTATCAAAAACGCAACTACTCCAAAGTTAAACGTGGTGATGATGCTTATCAAGAAACTTTAGATCTTACTACATCTGAACTAAAAAGACTTTTGGATATGTACAGCATGCAGTTCAGCGAAAATCAAACTGCTCGATTGATTAGAGATTCAATTGATCACTGGATCCGCAGATACCACGACTACTGTATTCAAGGACGAATTGGTAGTCATTATAGAGAAGTTGGAGTAGATGAAAAAGATTCAATCTTCGAACACGTGATACCGGCTAGTTCTGTGCGAGACATGTTGATCGAAGGACGTCTTAGTATTGTTCAGGCGTTGAACACACCAACATGCTTGATCAAAAAAAGCAGCGACAAGGTGTTAAGTGCTAGTGGACTAGGATCAACCAGTCCTAACAACTGGTTCTTCTTTCAAAGATACAGTGTGCTCAACAGCAGTTTTGAAACCTACAATGGGTGTCCTGTGATTAATATCAATCAACACAGTTTAGCTGATCATTATCAATTGTTTGGAATTAAATGATGAACAACTACTTAGACGAAATTCGAACCAAGTACGATATCAAAGATCATGTGGAATCTAAAATTGTGGTCCCTAACTTGCCCACCGAAGGCATTGTATTGATAGTGGGTACTAGCGGCTCGGGAAAAACCACAATCTTGAACAGTGTGTTTGAGCAAACTCAAGTTCAAATCAATTACGAAACAACTGTGATTGAAAACTTTTCAACTCCAGAACGTGGTGAGGAGTTGTTGTTGGCTTGCGGACTAAGAACTATTCCGGCTTGGTTTAGATTACCAAAGACTTTGAGCAATGGCGAATTTCATAGATTTGAAATAGCCATAGGGTTAGATCAAGGTCGTACAATCATTGATGAATTTACATCAGTGGTCGATCGAGACACTGCCAAAAGTTTAGCATACAGTGTTCGTAAATATTTTGATCGCAATCCAGGCGTGCTGTACATTGCGTCATGTCACAGAGATATTATTGACTGGTTAGATCCAGAATGGGTGTACGATACCGACCTACAGGTATTAGATAATCGGAGGACACCCTTTCGTCTGGGACGAAGACCAGAACTTACACTCACCATCCGAAGCACAAGTTCGTTCTATTGGCAATATTTTAAAAAATTTCACTATCTAGATAGTGCTATCAGCAAATCAGCCCATTACTATGTTTTGTTGTTGGGTGACAAGCCCATTGGATTTCATGCTGCCATACACAGTACTAATCGAGACATTCATTCATACTGGAGAGGTCATAGAACTGTGATCTTGCCTGAGTTTCAAGGCATGGGCATAGGCACTGCTTTTTCGGATGCCATAGCTCAAATCTATGTTGATTGTGGCCTTCGTTACTTTAGCAAAACAGCTCATCCCAGCTTCGGTGAACATCGTGAGAAGTCACCATTGTGGAGACCAACCAGTACCAATCGCCAATCACGCAAGGGCAGTTACCTAAACAAAGATGGCACAGTACGCAAAATGCCCGGTTATGGCGGCACCACTACAGCTCGCGATGCTGGCCGTGTGTGCTACAGTCATGAATATATAGGCAAAAAAAGTTCTTAAAAATCAATGACTTAGCAGATCGTATCAAAAGGTTGACCAGAAACGCTAGATCTGGTATAATATTACTATAAATTAAGAAAAGGAGCAGTAAATGGAATTAGATCAAAGCACAATCAACTCAATCGTTATTGTTTTAGCAGTGGCCTACGGCGCATTCATGGGTTACTGTTTGGGTCGTGCCAAGGGCTACGATGAAGGTAGCAAGATGGTTTTGGAAATCTACCGTAAGTAATCATGGCCAGATTCAATCCAGCTGTTGATCAAACTGTTGCCTGGGGTGCGGCTTGTGCGGCATACCGAATTAACGGTGGATATGTCAAGTGGGCAGAAAGCACCAGTCAAAAAAGCAACAAGGAAATTGTAAGAGAGCTTTTGCAAAATCCCACAGAGTTGATCACTGAACAGGATATAGAACAAGGACAGTTGGTTCGAGCCTACATTGCCAAGACAGCAACCATGGCCAGCCTAAGAGGTACCTTGGATGTGTGGGGCCGAGAAATGGCTCGAGTAAGTCAGTTGTTGACTGTGGAAAACAGCTACGATCTCAATGTCATAGCATCAATGCCGCAGTCCTACGAACGACAGTTGCAACGAGATCGAGTACACGAACGCTTGAGTGGCGCAGATCAAGACTATGTGGCCACAGTTGGTCACAAGATAGAGTTAGATGTAGAAGTGTTGGAAAATCGCTACAGTAGAAAATGGAGCACTTACTACGTCACAGTTATTGACACCGCCAACCGAGCATGGTATTTTGCCTATAGATCAGGATTGAAAAAAGGCGAACGATTTACCATCCGAGGCACTGTGAAAAGACAGGCCGATGGTATGGTACAGTTGAATCGTGTGAAATTGATTACCGGAGGAACAGATGATTAAATTTGTAGCAGGTGTAGTAGTGGGTGTTGTGATCTGTACTGTGGGATTTTCAGGTATAGCCCGCATGATCGACAACGGTGTAAACAAAGTTCAAGAAGTCACAAAGGAAGCAGCAAAATGAAAACATTATTGATCGTATTGACCACTCTGTCACTCACAGCGTGTGGCACAGTATCAGGCTTGGGCAAGGACATCCAAAAAGGTGCCGAATGGACCAAGGAAAAAATGACTGGTACGCCCTTGTAATCTGGGCAACCAAAAGAATATGTTATGGTTGACCAATAAAGACAGATCAGCTATAATATATGTATATGCTAAGAAATTGGGCATATAAAGCAAGTAGGCAACAAACTTTAAATCAAACTTAGAAAGGCAACACAAAATGGCAGCAGAAAAATTATTCACAGTAGCAGGTACAGCAACCAACGCAGACGGTACAGTTAAAGCTCGTTTCGCAAACGACTTGGTAGCACGTATCAAGATCTTGAACAAAGCTGGTTGTACAGACATTAACTTGGTAGAATTGCCACGTGCAATGACCAAGCTAGAAGCTCTACAGTACATTCAAGAAACACAGACACCAACAGGTGATGCTGGTTACGCAGTAGCCAACAAGTTGGCAGAGAAGACAAAAATCGCTAAACGTGATCAAGTCAAGATTGCCGGCAAGTCAACTGCCAAGGTAGCCGACGAAGCGTAATACTTCAAGGCTCTAATCAAAAGCGGCGTCTTTGGATGCCGCTTTGTCTTGACCGGACTAAGTATGTTGAACAATAACTACGATGTCCATCAGTACCATACGCCACGGCGAACCCTTATATCTTGTTATCATGCGTGACCCTAGAGCTGGAGCTCTATTCAAGGCATGGATGTCTGACAACCGTATCAAGAATTGTCAGATCACTGAAAACAAACTGCACATGTATGATCAACACAGCTTGAACATGTTCATAGTCACCTGGACCGAATGGACCAACTTGGTCATATGGGATTGCTGGAATCGGCGCCACGTTCATTTATAACACTAAATAATTTTTCAATGAATAACTCAATTGTTAATACCTTTGATAATTTTTCTCCTTTGAAAGAAACATGGTTAGGTGACGTTTATCCGGTTAATTTTTACCAGCATCTAGATTCTGAATTTCAAGATTATCTTGGACGTATCACAGAATGGACCAAAGAAGATCTAAGTATTATTGAAGAAAAATTACAACAGCTAGGCGTCAAAGTCAGGCGACCTCAATACAGCGACCGCGCTGAAGATTATTTCAGCAGTCCGGATGGAATGTTGTTCAAACCAGAAATATGTCCTCGCGATGATTTTATGACATTCGGTAATCTACTCATGGTTCAGGATCGTACCAAAACAGACACGCAAAAAAATAATTTTGCATGGCAATATTTGCTTGACGAGTATGCTCGAGATGTCAATTCAAAAGTCATGTATAACGATAGTAGTTTGTATCTGATCGGGGCAAACATTGTTAAGTTAGGTCGCGATTTATTTGTGGACAACAATGAAGGATTCAACGGACAGTCCATTGAAGAATTAAAGCAAGAATTTGATCGATATGTACCTGCACTATTTCCAAATCACAGATGTCACTTTCTCAGCAACGGCGGTCATTGCGATGGAGTATTCACGGTTCTTAAACCAGGGCATTTATTAACGACCACATATTACAAAGATTACGCCGAGCACTTCCAAGGTTGGCAATCAATCAATATCAAATCTCCAGAATTTCGTCATCATCGGCACAATGGAGGCAATGGCAAATGGTGGGTTCCGGATCTACCAATGAGCCCAAACTTTAACAATTTTGTGTTGGAGCACGCAAAGAACTGGGTCGGAAATTATCGTGAGACATTTTTTGAAGTCAACGCACTGATAGTCGATGAAAAAAATATTTTAGTGATTGGATCCAATGATGCAATTTTTGAAAGATTACACAAGTTTGGTTTCAACGTACATGTTGTTCCTTTCCGCACCAGATCATTTTGGGACGGCGGATTGCACTGCATTACACTAGATATCAATCGAGATTCACAAGCAATTGATTATTTTGATTGCCAAAATACTTGACCTAGCTAGACAAATATTATAAACTACATAAGTGCCATAACGGCATCAACATTTATCAAAAAGGAAAAACCATGTCAACTAACCATGACGCAATCAAAACAGCATTTGAAACTTACATTTCTGAGAACGACAAGTTCACAGGCAAAGGTGTAAAAGCATCAGCGGCTCGTGCTAGAAAAGCTCTACAAGAAATGTCAAAAGCAATCAAAGAGCGCCGTAAAGAAATCACAGCAGAAAAAGAAGCACTAGCAGCAAAATAATGTCTGACTACGATATTACCCAAGGTAGTCCTGCCACAGTGTACTCCTTGGGAGATTCAGAAATGACTTATAGTTTGAATTCTAGCGTGTCGAGTAATGGTGTCAGCATCACTGGCATTGGCGTACCTTGGGCAACCACTGGCACGGATACCAGCATTACTGTAAACCCAAATTGGCAGAATGGTAATTCGACCAAAATCAGACTTGATGGACCAGGCGCTGATATTGAAATCAACGGCGAAAGCCTAGTGGACATGATCAGAGCGATTGAGAAACGTTTGAACGTTTTGAAACCAAACGAAAAATTGGAATCAGAATGGGAAGAACTTAGAGCTTTGGGCGATGCTTATCGTAAGCTAGAAGCCGAAATTGAAGCCAAAATGAAAACTTGGGAAGCGATTTCCAAATAACTTGACCATTATAGGTGTTTAGTGTATAATAGCTGTATAATATCATTAAACACCTATATAATGGTTAAAAAGTAGCAAAAACAGAGCTGTTTTTTAGTTCTAGAGTGTATGGTCGCTAAGTATTATAGTATGAAAAATTAAAAAAGGTTCATACACACCGGACAGTTTGTTCCGGAACACAAACAAACAAATAGGTGCAGTAGTTGAGGTTTGTCCAAACCAATATTACTGTTTCGAAAGAGGCCGTCGGAACGTCTCTTCGTTGACAAATGGTATTGACTGAGCTTGTGGTATTTAGGACAAAAAGCACAGTCCAAGAGAGTATGCCAAAGAAGGCCCGAGTGTCTCGCTATCTATATCTCTCATTGTCAATGCGCTCATCCTGAGCACCTCCGCTGAAGAACCCAGTATGGTTCAAAGGAGAATGACATGACATCAAAGTCAAGTAAACAACCAGCAGTAGATATGAAAGTATGGGCAGTCAAAGCTATTAGTTTTTTCTGTGTGATGTTTGCAGTGGTAGCAGTGACCACAATCAAGCTAGATGAATTAGCATCAACCAATGACGCATGGCGTCAAGGATTTGTTTCAGCTGAAGATCGTACACGGCAGTTGAAATGTATGACCCAGAACATTTACTGGGAAGCCGCAAGCGAGCCATTTGAAGGCAAAGTAGCAGTGGCGCAAGTTACAATGAACCGCGTGGAATCTGGACGATTTGCCAGCGACGTGTGTGGTGTTGTTTATCAAAAGAATGTATTCTACGATCGGGTAGTTTGCCAGTTCTCTTGGTATTGCGAAGGTACTCATAGAGTCAAGCCAGTACATGCCGCATTGTGGCGCGAATCAGAAGAAGTGGCTAAGAAGGTTTTGTTGGAAGGATTCCGTTTGCCTAGTATGAAACATGCATTGTATTATCATGCGGACTACGTAAACCCTCAATGGGGCAAACCAAAGATTGACAAAATTGGTCGACATATATTTTATCGTGAACGTGAAGGACGCAAAATATGATTTCTTTCAAAGAACGTGCCAACACTTGGTTGGCTGAACATTTACCCAGAATCAGTGCCGATACCCTAGGCTGGTTGGCCGTGATCCTAATTCACTGTGCCACAATCCCTACCTTGTTGGCCTTGCTAACAGGACTTAGTGACAATGTACCTAACTTGGACATTGTGCTGTTTATGTGGGCTGGTCTAGTGTTACTGTTTGTTAGATCAGTGGTAATGAAAGACGCACTCAATATCATCACAATTGGCACAGGCTTTATTGTGCAAGCTGTAATAATGGCCATGATCTTGTTCAAGTAATGAACGAACTTTCAAAGTACAACTCTATCACCGAACGTGATTACAATGCTGTAGCTGGTCCTGATTGGCCCAGCTACAGTGATTTTCAACAACGTAACAACGTGCCTGAGTTTGTTTACAAAGAAATTGGAGAGATGTTACCGGGCTCTGTGACTTTTGAAAACCCAGCATTTTGTGTGTTACCATTCTACAGTTGGGAAATACCTATAAATTCTCCCTGTTGTCTTTTACCGCGCAGAGCCGATGTAGAATCAATTAGAAGTCAGATGTTGGCAGGTCAACGACCCAGGGCCTGTGACAAGTGTTGGCGCCTCGAAGATTCTGGTTTGTTGAGTGATCGGCAAATCAAAAATCAAACATTGGATTATTATTTTGATCAGGATCTAAATTCAATCTTTAACGAATGTGTTAAAGGTAACAATCAAGTTCGGCACTACAAAATTGATACTAGCAATGTTTGTAATGCTACCTGTGCGACTTGTAATAGCAAAAATAGCAGTGCCTGGGCACAACTTGAACGCAAGAATCAAATGCCAACAACACGTACCTGGCGCATCAGCAACGAGCAGGTACATTCACAGGTCAATTACAGCACTGCCAAATCAATTATATTTCGAGGCGGAGAGCCTTTTCTTAGTGCTACAAATTTTTACATACTAGAGCAACTACTGGAACACAATAACCCAGATTGTTTTATAAGTTTTGTAACCAATGGATCAATAGAATTATCAAACTATCAACAAACTTTGTTGTCAAATTTTAACAATGTAAATTTCTGTTTCAGCATTGATGGTATTGGACCAGTTTTTGAGTACCTGAGATATCCACTCAAATGGTCTGTGCTGGAACAGAACATTCAATATTGTCGAGACAATCATCATGGAATCAGCGTTAATTATACATTAAGCAATCTAAATGTGTATTATCATAATCAAACAACGCAATGGTTTGATTCCAATCAGATTCCATACATTGTGAATCCAGTGTATGATCCACCCCATTTTCAACCCACAGCCTTGCCTGAATTTGCAAAAAAATATATCACAGATCAAATGATTGACCCACAGGCGAGAAACTTACTGAGAGATCATACTGAAAAAGATGATCAAAACTATCAACAATTTCTTAAAGAAATTGCCCGACAACACCAATGGAAGGGCATAGCCACTCGCGACTATTTGCCCGAACTAGCAGATCTACTTGAAATCTAGCCCGGTTGACCAGAATCTCCTATTTTGTTATAATATTAGTATAGTGAAATAGGAGATTTGTTTGACCAAATTGTATCCACATTTGACAGCAGAACTTGATACTGAATTCTTGTACAAGGATTTGGTACACAAATATGAACATGCTCGTGGTAATCCTACACAGAATCATATTCGTCAGCTAATACGTAAACGACAAAAACAGCACGACTCTTGGTTGGTCGAACACGGTTATCAATGCGGTAGAGATTATCAGCAAACAGATTGCGGCTACAGGTTTGCTTCAGCATCTATGATTACTGCTTTTGTTTTAGGAAACTCACAATGACAATGCATCTTGAAGGTCCTTGGTTAAGCACAACTGGCAAAAAGAAAGGCCCAAAAAAGTGGGCCAGTTCCGAAGCCAAAGCTCACGCAGAACGTCTAGCACGTGAATGGCGTGAACGTGAAGCAGAGTGGAAAAAACTTGCACCCAAATTCAGTGCTCGAAACAACTCAGCACGATCTAGCAAGCCAATGGAGCCAAAGCGTACTGCTCCACTGAAAAGCTCGGGTCCTAAAATTCCGCCCGGGCGTGAAACTCCTGAAATCCGCAGTGTAGACACAGGTTGGGTAACTTGTGCCAAACCCACCGATAAAGAATACACAGGCACCAAAGTCAAAGGCATTGGTACCATGCACAAATCAAACGCTGTGCCTATTTTCAGCGATGATGAGGCAATTGAAATAAGTAAAATGCGACGCTGATATAAAGGAAAACAATGACCGCAGAAAGTAAAGTTCAGTACTAATGGCCAAAGAAGAAGGATTCCGGATGGACGGGCAAGTGATTGACGTATTGCCCAACGCCATGTTTAGAGTAAAAATAGAAAATTTTGAAAAACCTGTGACAGGTGTTATATCAGGTAAAATGCGTCAGCACAATATCAAAATATTGCTGGGCGACACAGTGGAAATAGAATTCAGCCCGTACGATCTAACTCGTGGGCGTATCACAAGACGTAGATGAGTCTGCCAGGATGGTCACCTAATAAACCCACTGTGTATCTATCTGGGGCGCGGGATAGAATTGATGCTCAAGTGGGTCAAATTGAATACAGTATTTCTCTTGAGTCTCTTTCGTATGGACTCATGCCATTTTTAAATCACTTTGGTAAAATGTATCACGGTTATCTAAACCCAATAGAGTTTAAAAAAAGATGGAAAATGGAGTGGGAAGTACTAATGAAGATTCTCAATCAAATTGGACCAGAAACAACAATTGATTGGAAATCATATGATCATAAAAGTGTTGCATTTTATTTTATGATGTTAAGAATTGCAGTATTACAACCATGGAATTGGCCTGCATTTTTGTATAGAAATTCAAGCAATCTACCCATTGGATTTGAAAACGGAAGAAGCAGATTGATAACCACCGGGTTATGTCGTCCTGATCCGTGGAATCACTACCGTGTGCTGTTTCAGGAACTACCAAATTACACGCCCGACGATGTATTGATTAACTATACCAGTATCAACACCGACGAAGATTTACATCAACTTCTTAATTTAAAATTTGACAGAAATGCGGTTGTAAGTCCAGCAGTTAAATTTAATTTCATCGTTGAAGAGGTTGAAAAACATCCTAGAGTCAGATTAAGATACATCAACGACAATCCCGGCAATGAGTTAACAGACACCGCAAAAAAATTAATGTTTGATTTTGTAGAATGGAGAAAAATATACGGAGTCAGGCCAAAATTGTATGTGTATACACATAATCCAAAATTAATTACTGATCAAAGTTCCAGCTGGGAAATTGAATATGTAGGCCGGCCTACTGGGGAGAAAGTATCTGAAACTGTGTTATATCATTATGTACAAAGTCACACACCTGCACATGGAAAAAATCATGTACTTTATCATTGCACTCAACGAAAAATAGACGTCGGGGACTTTTTGCCCTGGATGGGAACAACTCATTCTAGCTACATTGGGCCAGACTGGAGTTTTGCATTAGTAAGACCGGACACTTATTATAAATCTATTCAACTTGATCTCAGCTACATTCACTAAATATTCTTATGCGTAAAGAAATCAACCTAATAGAAGCCAGCACTCGTCCAGCCAAACTGGAAACCACACCTTTGCCCTATGGTGAAAAGGACCTGGATCCTGTGATGTCAAAAGACACAATCAATTATCACTACGAACACTTGGCCAAGGGCTATGCCAAGCGATACAATGCCGGTGAAGGCAACGCTGATTTTAATCGTGCTGGTAGCTTTTTACACAACAAATTTTTCCCACAATTGCGAGCTCCCAAAGGTGCCAACAAGCCTCGTGGTGCTGTGTTAGAATTAATTGAAGCCAACTTCAAAACCTATGAAGATTTCAAAGCGGCGGTAAAAGAAGCAGCCATGAAAATTCAAGGATCGGGTTGGGTTTATCTTTCAACCGGCGGAGAAATCAAAACCATAAAGAACCATGCGGTACGTACAGATATATGCGTACTTATTGATTGGTGGGAACATGCCTGGGCGCTGGACTATCAAAGCGACAAAGAACGTTACTTGGACAATATCTGGAAGATCATTGACTGGGACGTTTGTAACCAACGACTCTAATCTCCCCTACTGGCTGTAGCAAACTCTGGTAAATACTTGCCAGAGGACTTTAATCTATGGCTCAACAAACAATCAACGTAGGCACTGCACCCAATGATGGGCTGGGCGATCCTATACGCTCAGCATACATCAAATGCAACAACAATTTTGGTGAATTATACAGTCGTGTTCAAGAGACTCCACCAACCAGTTCCGTTGGAACAGTAGGAGATGTTGCTGGCATGACAGCGTATGATGACACTTATTTTTATTATTGCTTTCAGAATTATGATGGCAGTAGTAATATTTGGAACAGAATACTAGGATCCTCATTCTAACATGGCTCAACCTGTTTGGATAACTCCGGCTGGCAGTTTAGGAACTATACCCGAAGGTATATTCTTTCAACTAGTATTGTCAGCCAGTGTACCAACTCTGACCGCTAGAACTTGCACAGCTACATCATCTGGTAGCAATCGTGTTACATGCAACAGCACAGCTGATTTATACGCAGGACTTGAAGTGTATTTTTCAGGTTCAGTGTTTGGTGGTCTTAGTTCTACCACTAGATATTTTGTTCAAACAGTTGTAAACAACACACAATTTACACTTTCCACGTTTGAGGACGGCACCGGCAATGTGCCTTTGACCACAGCCGTTGGCTCCATGACAGCTAGTTTTAATCAGCATCCACGTTATGTAGTACAAGCAGGTGCACTACCGGCTGGAATTCAATGTTCCGACAACGGCTTGTTGGAAGGTATTCCTCGCGCAGTGGCCAGTTTACAAGGAATTCCGTTTGAAGTAGCCGAAGATGTGACCAGTAAATTTACTGTGAGAGCATATACCAAAACTCAAGCTGGCGTCATTGATCGTATCGCAGAAAGAACATTCACACTCACAGTCACAGGTCAAGATGCTCCAGAATTTACCACACCAGCTGGACAAATAGCACAATACTATGATGGCAGTTTGGTTGATGATCTGCAGATTGGGTACACTGACACAGATCCTGATGATGTTGTAGTGGTTCGGTTGATTGCGGGCAAATTACCCACGGGTCTTACAATCAGCCCCAAAGGATTGATTTCAGGATTTATTCAACCCTTGCCCATAATCAATCAAGAAGCTGGCTACAGTAGAGATGGCCAAGGCTACGATCAATTTCCATATGATTTCAGCACACAAAGTCAGAATGCCAACTACGAATTTGTGTTGGAAGTCTCAGACGGAAAATCAAACAATCTTAGAACATTTAGTATTTTTGTGTACAGCAAAAATAGTATGACTGCAGACAACACAACCATTACAGCCGACAACACATTTATCACAGCCGATGTGAGCCCAGTGAGAGTTCCTATTTTGTTGAACCCACAAGGGTCCATTGGCACAGTACGCAACGACAACTTCTTTGCTTACAAGTTCAACGGTCTTGATTTAGATGGTGATCAGTTTGAATATGCACTTGGGTTCGATCCAGGTGATTCAACCATACTTCCTGGATTGACCTTGGATCCCAACACCGGTTGGTTATACGGTTACATACCCAATCTTGGACTGACTGAGTTGGTTTACAATTTTTATGTTCGAGTATACAAAAAAGACAATCCAGATGTGATCAGTAATCCTTATGATTATTCATTGAACATTGTTGGACCAGTTGACACAGACGTAACATGGTTAACACCCAGCAATCTTGGAGTCATTGTCAATGGTTCTACCAGCACACTGTATGTTGAAGCCGTGAACACTGCTGGCATTCCGTTGCAATATCAATTGGAATCTGGTAGTGACAGCAGTTTACCACAAGGATTAGAATTATTGCCCAGTGGAGAAATTGCTGGTCGCGTGAGTTTTGATACTTTTGCCTTGGATCTTGGCACCACAACATTTGATGTCACACTCAATGATCTGGGTGTGACCGGCGAAGACACAGAAACCACATTTGACATGACATACACATTTACAGTGAATGCCTACAGTGTCAACGGGCTGGTCAGTGTGTTCAAAGATTTCACAATCACATTGGATCGAGTCTACAATGAGCCATACGAAAATCTTTATGTACAGTGTATGCCGCCTCAGAATGATAGAGATCTCATCAATGATCTATTACAAAATGCTGACATATTTCAAAACGAGTTATTGTATAGACCTGCAGATCCCAACTTTGGTCGAGCAACTCAAGTGATATATGACCATGCATTTGGATTGAGAGCCAGCACTATCGAAGAATACTACAGCAGTTTGTACGAAAATCATTATTGGAAAACTCTTACTTTGGGTGCTGTCAGTGTTGCCCAGGCCACCAACAGTGCTGGAGAAGTTATCTATGAAGTTGTGTACAGCCGAATCATAGACAATCTTTTGAACAATCAAGGTCAGAGTGTGAGCAAACAAGTCACATTACCATATCCAATCAACGAGGATGACTCAACAGAAATTAACACCGTGTATCCCAACAGTTTGATCAACATGCGTGATCAAGTAATTGACACTGTGGGTCAGGTTGGCACTATTT